>JACCDP010155361.1_pt1 | contig 23734 bp, 14 predicted proteins | sample 7445841 | NCBI WGS metagenome assembly JACCDP01 (sample SAMN15323441, study PRJNA562643) | freshwater metagenome | isolation source: river surface water | place: USA:Blue River Watershed | collected 2017-08-17
CAGTCGCAGGCGGCGCAGTATCTGGAACTGAACTGGCATCAGGTGCATGCCGTGCAGGCGGCCGCGGTCCGGCGAGGGCTGGAGCGACGAGACACGGAGGATATCGCGCGGGTCGGGCTCGACGAGACCTGCGCGGCAAAAGGATCGGACTCGAGCAAAGTGCGGTCGGTGCCGTCCTGCTCGATGCGGCTTTGCGGAAAGGCGGTTTGAGCCCCAAGGACGTCTCGTTGGTCCACCTAGGGTTAGAGGCGCACGTGCTCGCCTATACGTCGGGCAAAGTGGATGCTCTGGTGACGTTTGAACCGGCGGTCACCCAATTGAGGGCGCAAAAGGCGGTTCGCCTTTTCGATTCGGCGCAGATCCCCGGGCGCATTCTGGATGTACTGGCGGTGAGAACCGAAGTTGCCGGCGTGAACCAGGCCGCCTTGCGCTCGCTCGTCGCCGGGCACTTCCGGGCGCGGGAGTTCTTCGACAAATTCCCGCAGGCCAGCCACGCGATGATCTCCCGCCGGCTGAAGGTGGCTCCCAGTGAGGTTCCGGGCACCTACCTGGGGCTGCAGCTGCCGGACCTGCAGGAGAACAGGTCCTGGTTGGCGGGTGAAAAGAGCCGGCTGGAGACGTCCGCGGTGGCGTTACAGGAGGTGATGCTCGCCGCCCAGCTTCTGCCCAAGGCGTTTGATGTATCGCGGCTGGCTGACGGTCGCTTCCTGCCGTGAGGTTTCCAACTGTCTCCCTGCGCTGGCTGCTTCCGGTCCTGATCGTGGTGCCGTTTTCGGTGGTTGGCTTGGCCAGCTACTTCGTGGCCGTCGCTGATAAGCGCGAGGTCCTGCTCGACGCGGCGGAGAGGGAGCTGCGGGGCGCGGTCGCTTCCCTCGCGCGCGCCTCCGAGCGACTGATCCGTTCCGATCCGAGCCTACTGCGTCAGGAACTCACCCTCCTCGCGCTCGAGCCCAATCTGGCGGGTGGAGCGATTGTGGACGACCAGGGCTTGGTGCTGCACGCCACGCGCTTCGCCTCGGTGGGCGAACCGGCCGTGCGGGCCCTCGATTTTTTCCAACCCTCGATCGACACCGCTCTCCAACGCTCGACCGCGGTGATCGCGCGACCGAAGGACCGGCAGGAGATCATCGTGGCCCTGATGAGATTCGCGATGCCCGCCGACTCCGGGGAACTGCGCAGTTCGAATTATGGGGTGGCTTATTTGTGCTTCGATCTTTCGGACGCGATCGCCACGGCCCGAAAATCCGCCCTGCGGGTCCACCTGCCGGAGGCGGTGCTCAATGTGCTGGTCGCGGCCTTGTTGGCGTGGGCGATGGTCGCGCGGATCGCCATCCCCCTGCAGCGTCTCAATGCCGCGACCAAACGTCTGGCGGAGGGGGACTTCAGCAGCCCGCTTCCGGGTGAAGTGACCAAGGAGATCGACACCCTGGCGGCCAGCTTCAACCACATGTCCTCGCGGCTGAAGCAGTCCATGGAGCAGTCCGACAGCAGCGCGCGCCACATGCAGGCGGTGATCGACAACGTCCTGGAAGCCATCGTCACCATCGACGAGCGGGGTCGCATTCAATCGTTCAACCAGGCGGCCGAAAAGATCTTCGGTTTCCGCGCGGATGAAGTGGTCGGCGTCAACGTGAGCATCCTTATGCCGGGCGAGATTTCGCGCCATCACGACGAATACCTCGCGCGCTACCAGCGGACGAAGGAGGCGCACGTGATCGGGATCGGCCGGGAGACGACAGGCCGTAGACGGGATGGCGAGGAGTTCCCGGTCGAGCTGTCCGTCAGTGAGATCTCCAAGGACGGACGCCCGCTCTACGTCGGGTTGTTGCGCGACCTATCGGAGCGCAACCGGGTTGACCGGATGAAGCGGGAGTTCATCTCCACGGTGAGCCATGAGTTGCGCACGCCCCTGACGTCGGTGGTAGCCTCGCTGCGTCTGCTCGCGAGCGGCGCCCTCGGAACCCTTCCGCCGAAGGGCCAGCGCCTGATCGAGATCGCCGCCATCAACAGCGGCCAGCTTTCCAACCTCATCAACGACCTGCTCGATCTGGAGAAGATCGCCGCGGGCAAGATGAGCTTCGACCTGCAGCCCCAGCCGGTCGGCCAGCTGCTGGCGGAGGCGGTTGCGGCGAGCACGCCCAACGCCGGTCAGCGGGGCATCGAGTTTAAGTTGCTGGACGATTCCAGCGGAGCCGAGGTGCGGATCGACGCGAGCCGTCTGACCCAGGTGCTCTCGAACTTCCTCTCGAACGCCATCAAGTTTTCGCCCGCCAATGAGCGCGTGGACGTGGCGGCGCGGTTGCACGAAGGGGATCTGCGGATCGAGGTGCGGGATCGCGGCCCCGGGGTTCCGGCGGAGTTCCGTGATCGCATCTTCCAGAAATTCTCCCAGGCCGACTCGTCCGACACGCGGAAGCTGGGCGGAACCGGTCTGGGACTCGCGATCAGCAAGGAATTGGTGGAGCGGATGGGAGGAAAGATCGGGTTCGAGTCGGAAAAGGGCGCCGGCGCCCTTTTCTTCTGCACGTTCCCGCTGGCCTAGAGTCCATGGGGTCGGCCTAGCCCGAGGAGCTCGGCTTCTGGCATGCTAGCCGCCGCTCTTTGGAAAAGGGGCCGCCTATCATCCAGCCGGCGGCCCCTCACGGAGGGTTCCCGCTCCGCCGGTCTGGTCGGGAATAACCCGTAATGGTTGACGCTGCGTCTTCAGGCGGCGGGTGGCGGCGAGGTTCCGCGTTCCGCCCCGGTATTCCAACCATCCATGATTATCTTTCCCTTATGTGATCCGCTTGATGCTGGCGCCAAGCGCTTCGGAACCCCCTCCGCTCGCTCCTTGGAGTGTTCCGCGTGATCGGCTTGCCCATGGCAATTCGGCTCCAATCCATTGGAGGCCATGTTCGCGTGCCCTTGGTCCGCCAGGGAGGGTCGATCAGGGGCGCCTTTCCGTATGCAGGCTCCGCCGGAATCCGCAATGATGTGGCGGGGGGCTGCGGGTGAGTCCGGGGATGGCGTCCACCTCCATCGGCGGCGGTCCCGCGCCTTCGGCCCAGGCGCTGGCGGGAGTCCGGGTGGTCGAGATGGGCCAGTTGATCGCGGGGCCGTTCGCGGGCAAGACGCTGGGCGATTTCGGCGCCGAGATCATCAAGATCGAATCTCCCGAGGGTGGGGATCCGCTCCGGCAGTGGCGTTTGCTGAAGGAGGGGACCTCGCTGTGGTGGCAGGTCCAGTCGCGCAACAAACAGTCCGTCGCGCTCGATGTGCGTACACCGGAGGGGCAGGAGATCGCGCGCCGGCTCATCGGGGAATGCGACGTGCTGATCGAGAACTTCCGCCCCGGTACCATGGAAGGTTGGGGGTTGGGCTGGAACGCTCTCCAGCAGATCAACCCCGGCCTGATCATGCTGCGAATTTCCGGGTACGGGCAGACGGGGCCGTACCGTGACCGGCCCAGTTTCGGTTCCATCGGTGAGGCGATGGGCGGGCTGCGGCACCTCACGGGTCTGCCCGGGCAGATTCCGGTGCGTTGCGGTATCTCGATCGGGGATACTTTGGCGGCCTTGCACGGCACCATCGGGGTGCTGCTCGCCTTGCATCACCGCGAGGCCAACGGCGGAGCCGGCCAGGTGATCGACGTCGCCCTGCACGAGTCGGTCTTCAACACGATGGAGAGCATGCTGCCCGAATACAGCGCGCTGGGCGAGGTCCGCGCGCCTGCGGGCAGCGCCTTGCCGGGCATCGCGCCCTCCAACGCCTACCGTTGCCGCGATGGTCTCGTGCTGATCGCCGGCAACGGCGACTCGATCTTCACGCGTCTCATGAACGTGATCGGCCGGGAGGATCTCGGCGGGCGCGCCGACCTCGCGAACAACCAGGGCAGGGTGAGGGCGGTCGTCGAGATCGATCATGCCATCGAGGAGTGGACCGGACCCCGGACGGTGGAGGAGGTGCTCGCCGACCTGCGGAGCGCGGGCGTCCCGGGGGGCCGGATCTACACGGCCAAGGACATCAGCGAGGATGCCCACTACCGGGCCCGTGAGATGATTCTCCGGCAGCAAACGCGCCAGGGATTCGAGGTCGAGGTGCCGGGAATCGTGCCAAAGCTGATGACCACGCCGGGCGCCGTCCGCACGCCGGCGCCCGGGTTGGGTGAGCACACCCGCGTGGTGCTCGCAGCCCTCGGGTTGAGCGAGACGGATCAGGATGATCTCAGGGTAAAGGGGGTCATCGCTTGATTCCGCCCAAGGCACGCGAAAGGTCGGTTGAACTGCAGGACGTGATGCTGCGCGACGGCCTGCAGAACGAGGATCGGGTTCTGCCGACGGAACGTAAAATCGAGCTGGTGGAGCGGCTGGCGGCGAGCGGCTTCCGACGGATCGAGGTCAGCTCCTTTGTTTCACCGCGGGCGGTACCGCAACTCGCCGATGCGGACGCGGTTTTTCAGGGCATGGTTCGTCGCCCGGGGGTGACTTACGCGGCCCTCGTCCCGAATCTTCGCGGGATGGAGCGGGCCGTCGCCGCCCGGGCGGATGAAGCGAACCTCGTGATTTCGGCGAGCGAGAGCCACAACCGCGCGAACCTGCGCATGTCGAGGGAGGCCTCGTTGCGGGCCATCCGGGAGGCCGCCGCTCTCGCCACCACGGCGGGCATGCGGGTCGCCGCGTCGCTTTCGTGCAGCTTCGGCTGCCCGTTTGAGGGCGAGGTTCCGGTCGCCGCAATTCTGACGTGGTGTCGGCGGCTCCAGGATGATGCCGGCATCCATTCGATCAGCCTGTGTGACACCAGCGGCATGGCTTATCCGGCCCTGGTGAAGGAAGTCGTCGGGTCGGTGCGGGCCGCCTGCCGCGGGATCACGCTCGCCCTGCATTTCCACAACACCAGGGGACTGGGTCTGGCCAATGTGTTCGCGGGACTGGAGTCGGGAGTGCGCCGGTATGACGGGGCGCTCGCCGGAATAGGGGGCTGCCCTTATGCGCCCGGGGCGACGGGCAACATATGCACCGCGGATCTGGTGCATGCTTTGGAAGTATCCGGGTACCCAACCGGCGTCGATCTGGATGCGTTGATCAACACGGCGAGGAATTTGGAAAAACTTCTCGGCCACGCGACACCGGGCCAGGTGATGAAGGCTGGCCGGCGACTGTCGGGACCCATCGCCGCCCATCACGGTCCCGCGGGTTGAAGCCCCCCGGTGGGCTGGCTTTCCACCGCGCCAACGGAAGCCGCGGTTTGGGCTTTTTTACCGCGAGGCGGATGGTGGCCTGCCCCGGCTCACCTCTGCGCCCGGTAGACCACCTTTCCGTCCACGTCGTGCAGGCGGAGCTCAAGGCTTGCTCCGGTGGCCGTGGGAGTGACCACACCGGAAAGGAACCCACCCTGGCCGGTGCGAAGGAAACGGTGCTCGGGACGTGGCGTCTTTTCCTCCCAGCCGCCGGCGTGGGCGGCGGTCGACGGGCCCACGCTCCACTCGTTGAGTGACGTCGCCGGGTCCACTGAGACGTACTGCCAGTGCCGGTCTCCGGTGATTACCGTCAGATTACGGTATTCCGATAGCATCCGCCTGATTTCCCTCCCCTCCGCCTCGAAGCCGGCGTTGGCGTAATTGTCGTCCTTGTTGCTGCGGTCGGGCCCCACGACGGGCACGGTGGTGATGATGAGACGGTGCGTGGCGTTGGAGGCGGCCAAGGTTTCCCGCAGCCATTGGATCTGGTCGCGACCCCAGAGCGTAGGAGGGGGCGTCCGCTTCTCCGTCCAATCCGGGGTGCGGTAATCCCGGCCCTCCGTGAGCCAGACCTGCAGATCGCGGCCCCAGCGGAAGGTCCGGTTGGCGACCTCCGGCAGCGCGGTTTGCTCCCGGAACAGGCGCACCCCGTCGGCGTAGGTGAGCTCCCCGGTTCGCGTCAGGGGACCGCAGTCGTTCGCCAGGATGTCGTGGTCATCCTTCATGAAGAAGGTGCTGCAGGTGCGGTGGAAGTCCCGCAGGGTCGGGAGGGCGAACATCCGCGCCCAGTGGTAGCGCGCGAGCTCCCGGGTCAGGGCGATCACCGGCCCTTGATCGTAATAGACCACATCCCCGGTGTTCACAAAAAAGTCCGGCCGCATCGCCCCCATGGCGGGATAGATCGCCAGCCCGTCCGGGCGGTCGATCTTCTCGTACTTCTGGCAGGTCATGATGCAGAACACGAAGGAGCCCCTTTGGTCCGGCGTGGGAGCCGTCTTGAACTCGCCCGGCTGCTCCTCCGTCCGGTTTTCGCCGGCGCTGCGCCGCGCTTGCACGGAAATCTCGTAGCGGGTTCCCGGGGTCAGGGCGGGCAGCGAATGCACCGCGATCCCGTCCCGGAGCGCGGTGGTGGCCCGCCACGGCGTCTCCATCCAAGTGGCGGCTCCCTTGGCGCGGAAACGCACGCGGGTCTCCCCCTCGGCGGCCGGCGCGCCCCCCGCGGCCGCGCCCAGATCAAGCCCCGCGGGCATCTGCACGACAATACGGGTGTCCGGGAACGCGCGGTTCTCCCGCAGCGGTACCGGCGCTCCGGTCGCCGTGGCGAAGGCCTCGACCCGGGGCAGCGGGCCGTTCGCCGGGTTGGCCGCGGGCCGCAGCGTGACGCGGGTCCAGACGTCCGCCGTGGTCGTCGTCACATTCACGATCTTGAAACCCGTGGCCTGATGCGCGGCCACCGCCGGGGTCGACGCGATCACGGCGAACAGGAAGAGGCCGGCTGTAAGGCGCGGGCGGAACGAGGTGGCCATACGTGGGTGGGCTCAGCGGGACCAGTTGACGCCGAACGTCCACAGCGACCCGTAGGCGGTGGTCTGGAAGAAACGCGCGTTCCGCGGGGTGCTGGGGCCGTAGATTTCCGTCGTGGCTCCCTGGTCGGTGATGTTACGCAGGTTCGCGTAGACCGACAGGTTCCGGCGCAGATTGTACTCCGCGATGACGTCGATGAAGGTCGAGGGCGGCTGCCAGTTGTAAGTGCCGGGCTCGATGCTGGCTCCCGCGGCGACGGCGTTGAGCCTCGTGCGACCGCGATGGTTCAGATTCACGCGCAGGTTGTAGTTCTCGCGGGTGAAGCTGATGCCGGCGCTGCCGCTCCGCGGAATGTAGCCCGCGAAATTTCCACCGGTGTCGCCGATCGCACGCTGGGAGGTGCCGTTGGCGAACACCTCGAAGCCGCGGGCCCAGAACGGGAGGAAGGTAAGGCTCTGGCGGTAGTTGAAACTCACCCCTTCGAACCGCACCGCGTCGGTCAGATTGTACTGGGTGGAGACGCCATAGCGGCCGTAGGCGTTGGGATCCAAGCCGTAGGCGGCCAGAAACTCCGGGGTGGCCGGCTGCACGCGGCTGCCGAAAAAGTTGCGCACGTCACGACGGAAGGCCGCGACCGAGACCACCCCGACTCCCTGGAAGTAGTGCTCGAGTCGCAGTACCAGCGACCGCGCGGCCCAGGGGGTGATGTCGACGTTATTGACCACGATCCGGTTCGTCGCGCTGTCGCCGGCGCTGGTGTCCGGCAAGGTCAGGCCCCCGGCGTACTGGTTGTAGTCGGGGCGCCCGATGGACTCGTAGACCGCGAGCCGCCCCAGGAGGTTTTCGCGGATGGCGAAGCTGGCGTTGAGACTCGGGAAGAGATCCTGGTAGGAGCGCTCGGTCTTCGCGCCGCGCTCGATGCCGGTGGCGCTTCTCCGCGGATCGGTCAACGGTCCCGCGGCCGTGATGGAGGTGCGCTCCGCGCGCACCCCGGCGACGATCTTCAAGCGTTGGTCGAGGAAACCGAGGTCGGCGCGCACATAGGGGGCCGCGAGCCGCTCGCGGGCGAACTTCGAGGTCGCGACGCGGTTGCGCGCCGTCGTGGCGGCGTTGGTGGTGAAATAGCCCGGCTGGGCGGCGTAGTGTTCCCAAACCTTGCGATTGCTGGGAGCCTCGGAAGCCGGGAATCCGTACGGCAGCACGCGGAGCGAGAAGACCGGGTCCAGGAAAGGCGCGAGGGCGTCGTCGCCGACCGCGGCGGTGGTATTGGCGACGCGGTCCGCGCCGACGTAGTTGAAGGTCTCGGAATTGTCCGTGATGTCGCGGATGCCCTCCTGGAGTTGGAAGCCTGCCTTGAGCGCGATCGGGATCCGGGTGGATAGCTTCCGCCCCACGTTGCCGTAGGCGGTCTTTTGGGTGTCGCGCGTGGCGTTCTGCTGGCTCGCGGCCGAGGTGAGGGCGTAGCCATTGATCGAGTAAGGGTTCTGGTCGACCCCGGCCGCGTTCCGCACGGTGATCGTGCCCGGGCGCAGGTAGGTGACATCGTCGAACGAGATCGTGAGTGCCCGCCGGATCGCGTTGACCGCGCGGAAATAGCCTTGGCCCACATCGTGGTTGTCGTCGGTGGCGGAGGAGTAGCCGAAGCCGAGGTCGGCGTTCCAACCGGGCGACTGGTGCCGCCAGGTCAGCGTCGGCATGACCGTGCGGTTGAAGCGGTTTCGCTCGTTGTGGATCATCGACACATTGCCCGCGCCGGCCGCTCCACGGACGAAGGTGGAGGAGAAGCCGCCGGCCTGCACCGCGCCCGGGTTGAAGGTCAGCGAGTGCAGCGTGAACTGCACGTCGAAGGAGGAGTAGAGAATGCCCACGGTGACCCGGTCGTTGTCCGACAGCCGGAAATCCGCGGACGCGGCCAGCGATTTGCGCGCCGTGATCTTCGGCTGGTCCTCCACGCGGTAGGCTGAAAGGTACGGCTGGGTGAAGGAGGTGGCCGGGAAGCCGGTGCCGGCGGTCGCCACGCCGGTGCCGCGCCAGGTTGACTGCGAGCGGTCCTGCGCGGAGTAGCTGGTGGAATCGCCCGCCGACAGCGAGAAGCCGAAGCGCTTGTTGACCGGCGCGGAATACGAGAAATCGAATCCCGGGTAGATGTTGCGGGTAGGGCTGGGCCTCGCACCGGGCACCTTGTCGAGGCTCCGCGCGTTGTCCCGCATGCTGAAGTACACGTTGGACTGGAAAAGGGGCCGCGCCCGTTCGAAGGAGCTGCGCGTGACCATGTTCACGGTGCCCGCGAGGGCGGAGGCCGGCGACTCGGGCGTGGGGGTGTTGAGGACCTCGATGCGAGACAGGTTGTTGATCGAGACCATGTCCGCCATGACGGTGCGGTTCGTGCGGCCGCCGTCGGCCGAGGCGAGGTTGAAGCTGTCGATGGTCACCGGAACGTAGTCGGGGGGCACCCCGTCGATGGAAATGCCGCGGGCGTTGCCGCCGGTGTAGCTGACGGTGATGCCGGGCAGAAACTTGAGGAACTCGGCGGTGTTACCCTCGGCCACGTTGCCGAACTGCTCCGTCGATACGACCTGCTTGATGTTGGGCGCGAACCGCTGCTCGTTGATCGCGAGGGCGGAGGCATCCATCTCGCGCGAGGTCGAGACCTGGAAGCGACCCAGTTGCACGACCCCGTCGCGCGCGGTGTCGGCCCCGAGCGTGATGTTGAGTTCGGTGATGCGTCCCGTGCCGACTTCAGCCGTCCGCACATCGCGCGGCAGGCCGGTGTAGAACGTCTGCACCTTGACGGCCCCCGCCGGAACCTGCGACAGCTGGTAGCTGCCGTCCGCCTCGGTGACAGTGGACAGCGGGGTGCCCTCGATCGAGATGCGGGCGCCCTCGAGATACTGGGCGTTGCGTTCGTTCAGGACGCGGCCCTGCAGGATTCCGGTTTTGTCGGCGCCGGCCGTTGTCTGGGCCTGGCCCGGGGTCAGGGAGAGCGCGATCCAGGTTCCGATCACGCCTAGGAGGGAGGTTTTTTTCATTGGGTAATTCTCGGGTCGAACGTGCGACTGCGGTGACAGGTGGTTTTCGCCCTGGGCGGTGGCGGGATCCTCGGCTGCGGCCGGGTTCACCATCAGGGCCCCCGACTTCCCGTCCTCGGCGACGACGAGGCCCGTGTTGGCGATCAGGTGCGCGAGCGCCTCCCGGGCGGTGAACTCGCCCCGCACGGGGTTGGTGGTCACCTGGCGGACCGCGTCGGTCAGATAGACGACCTGGCGGCCGGAGATCTCGGCGAAGCGCCGGAGGGTCTCCACGGCGCCGCCCCGCGGGATATCGTAGCTTCGCGAAGTGGTCTCGGCGCCGTGGGCAGTCGCAACCGCGCAGGCGAGGGAGCACGCGGCGAGGGAGGAGACCGGACCGCTCGGGATGAGGTTGTTTATCAGCAGGGGCAAACGGCGTGCCCATGAGACGCAGCGGCGGACCAAACGGGTTATACGCATGAGCATCTTGCCCGCGGATTCGATCTGCCCGTTAGTCCGTCGAGCGCAGCACGACGGTCTTCTCGTCTTTCCGCTCGACCGTGATGCGGCCGCTCGATTCCAGCAGGCGGAGGAACCCATCGACGTTGTCGGCGGCGAACACCCCTCCTACCGGACGCGCACCGATCCGGTCGTCGCCGAGCACGATCTGGATGCGGTTGCGGCGGTTGAACTCGGTGGCGACCTCCCTGAGCGGCGTCTCGGCGAAGACCAGCCGGCGTTCCTGCCACGAAAGCGCCCGCCGGACGGCTTCGGGGGTCACCTTCTCGATGACGGCGGCGCTCCCGGACGGGACGGCATCCGTGATCATGAGCGCCGGGATCCGCGCGCGTTCGTGCGCTTCGAGGAACGCGGAAAAACCCCGTCGGGCGCTCTCTCCCGGAGAGCGGCCCGAGCGCGGGGAAGGACTGGCGGTGTCGGCCGAGCGATCGACCACGGCGACCTTGCCGTCGGTCACAAGCACCTCAACCGCCCCGGGGCCGATCAGGACATTGAATGCCGTGCCGACGGCGCGGACCGAGACGCCCGCCGCCTCGACCACAAAGGGTCGGCCCGGATCGTGGGCCACGGTGAAGTGGGCCTCTCCGCCCAGCAGCAAAACCCGGCGTTCATCTTTGGCGAGAACGACCCGAATCTGGGAGCTTGCGTTCAACTCGACCACGGAGCCGTCGCCCAGCACTACCCGCTCGTAGCCGCCGGCCGAGGTCGCGTGGGAGTGGGATGTCAGCGAGGCCGGCCGGAAGGCGACGGCCGTGATCATGACCGCGGCGGCCACGGCGGCGGCCGTGAGCCACCCGCGGCCTGAACCTCCGGCGTTTCGCTCCGCCGGGCGGGCGGGGGAAGGGAAGGTTATGACCGGCTGCAGGTCCGCACGCACCCTCGGCATTTTCTTCAGGAGGTCGCAAGCGGCCTCCAGTCTGGCGACCGCCGCCGCGTGGCGCGGATCGGCCTGTCGCCAGCGCTCGAACTCCCGCTTTTGGGCCGAGGAAAGCCCCTCGGAGCGGAGGGTGAGCCAGTTCGCCGCCACTTCCTCGATGGGCTCGTCGTGATCTTCGGGTCCGGATGCGGGTGTCATGCGGGGCTCCTTCGCTGGCCGGCATTGCGCGGCGCGCCCTCGATGAGGCCGCGGTCGGCGAAAAACGCGGCGCACCGCCGCATGCCCTTGGCCATGTGAACCTTCACGGTTTCAGGAGAGATGCCCAGCTGGACGCCGATTTCCTTGTAGGAGAGGTTGTCGAGGTAGCGCAGCATGATCACCTGCCGGCAACGTTCGGGCAGGGAGCGCACCGCCTCGGACAGCACTTCCAGTTCCAGCCGTTGATCGAATTGTTCGGCCGTTCCCGGCTGTTCGGAGAGCGCCGTGAGCTCGATGGCTTCCGTCACCACCTCGGTCGGCTTGGCCCCCCTCCGGCGGAAAAGATCGTAGGCCGCGTTGCGCGCCGCGGTGAAGAGGAACGCGCGCGGGTGGCGGACTTCGCCCCGCGCGCGCTCGCGGAGGAGGCGGGTGTACGACTCCTGCACAAGGTCGTCGTGCTCGCCCAGGGTGGGGAAGCGCGCTTGCAGGTAGGCGCGGAGGGCGGGCTCGTGGGGTTGCACCTCCTGTTCGAACCAACGCGAGATCTCGGCCTCACCTGCTATCGCCGCGCTGGCGGCTCCGACCGGGGCGCACCCGGGCCGAGGAAGCGCGTGGAGACGCGTTGCCTCCGCACTCATGGCTCGGCGGGCAAGGACGGCCCCAGCAGCAGCACGGTCGCGACGATCACCACCCACCCGGCCAGATCAAGCCACACGCCATGGCGCATCATCGCTTTGAGGGGTACGCAGCCGGTGCCGTACGCCATCGCGTTCGGCCCGGTGGAGACGGGCAGGAGGAAACCCATCGAGCAGCCGAGGCAGGCGGCGAGGGCCGGCTTCAGGGGGTCGACCCCCGCCGCCTGCGCAACCGCAATCGCGATCGGCACCACCATCGTGGCCGAGGCGGTGTTGGTGGTGGTCTCGCTGACCACGATCCCGATCGCGGTGAAGAGCAGGGTCAGTCCCACGACCGAATGGCTTTGGAAGACTGTGGCGAGTCCTGAACCGATCCAGTGGGCGAGGCCGGTGGAGAACATGAGTTCGCCGAGGCTCATGCCGCCCGCGAACAGCAGGATCGTGCCCCAGTCGATACCGGCGGCATCCCGCCACTCCAGCGTGAAGGACTCCCGTTTCGAGTCCGCCGGCAGGATGAAAAGCACGGACGCGGCCAACAGGCCGATGATGCTCTCCGGCGCGCGGGCGTTGAACCAGAGGAAGGCCGGACTTGCCGCGCCCCGTTCGGCGAAACCGGCGATCAGCCCCGGAAGCATCCAGAACGCGACGGCGCCGATGAACACGCCCACGACATTCCGTTGACCTCGGGTCCAGGGGCCCAGTTTCGACCGTTCCTTCTCCAGCAGGAGGCGGTTGTCGGCCAAGGGAAGGGAGGGGAACGGGCAGTGCCGCCGGAAACGCCAGACCAGGAAGATCGTCAGCACGACCGCCACCGGAAAGCCGAGCCGCATCCACTCAAAGAAGGTGATCTTGTACCCGAGCAGCCGCTCGACGGCGCCGATGCCGATGAGATTGGGAGGAGTGCCGACCGGCGTGGCCATGCCACCCACCGAGGCCGCGAAGGCGGTGATCAGCATCAATCCCGCCGCGTAAGGAGTCGCGCGGAAGTTGGCCGCGCCTTGCCGCAGGCCGAGCTCGGCCAGGATCGACAGCGCGATCGGGAGCATCATCGCCGTAGCGGCCGCATTGGAGACCCACATGGAGATCACCGCGGTGATGCCCGCGAACGCCACATACAGCCGTCCCGGGCTTGCGGTCACCCAGGGCAGCGTGAGCAGACCGAACGCGAAGCGCCGGTTCAGCCCGTGTTTCAGCATGGCCTCGCCCATCAGGAAACTGCCGATGAACAAAAAGACGACCGGATCGGAAAACGGCCGGAAGACCTCCCGGGCCGAGCCGAGGCCGGCGACCACACACAGCGCCGGGGCGAGCAACGCGGTCGCCGCCAGCGGAATCGCTTCGGTGATCCAAAGCGTGAGCGCCATCCCGACGATGGCGAAAAGGTGCCGGGCCGGTTCGGAAAGACCCGGGATCGGCAGAAACCAGAGTACCGCCAGCACCGCTGGTGCCAGGTACCAGCCCAGCCTCCTGCGCCATCGATCGAAACGCTCTTCCGCTTCCGAGAGGTTTCCTCGGGGAGTGGGATCGTTCTGGGAAAGCGACATTATTTTGGTGCGACGCGCGCGGTTAAGGAGGTCAGCCGCGCGGGGCGGCCATTTCCGGAGCTAAGACGGGCAGCGGGGTGGGTGCGGAGAGAAGGCGAGACGAGCGGGACCAACCTTCAGACGCAAGATTCGCGGAAACCGGTTATCGTCTTCGGCGCGTCCCTTCGTGGCGGACGGGTGTCTCCCCGCGCCGGTTGATGCCGGGTGTGCGGTCATCGATGCCACGTCAAAGGCCTCTCCTCTCGCAGCCTGCCGCCTTGGGACCGGCGACGGGTCAGAACTTGAACGAATTTCCTAGCGACCAGACGCGGGGCGGGCCGACGCGGTACTGGGCCACCCGGTAAGCGGTGGTGAGCTCGGAGCGCACCGGGATGAGGTCCTGCGCCGTGTGGTTCAGATTTTGCACGCGGAGCTCGAGCGTCCAATCGATCCGGTCGCGGAACAGGCGGCGCTTGTAGCGCAGCCACGCGTCGATGTTGGTGATCGCCGGGGCGATATGGGGGCGCTTGATGTCAGCCACCAGGGTGTCGCCCACCAATTCGGTCGGGTAGCCGATCACCGCGCCGTCCTGCCAGCGGGCGGCGGTGCCCATCCCGAAGCCTTTCAGAGCGCCGCGGGTGAAGCTGTAATTGGTCACGAGGTTGACCCGCCAGGCGCGCTGTTCGGTGGAAACGCGGCCTTCCTGTTTCTTCTGGTTCCGGTAGGACGACAGCACGTTGGTCTCGATCCACTGCGCGACCGTCATCTGGCCGTCGCCCGGTACCGGCGCCGGGTGGCTGATGAAATTCGGCGGAACCGTGGCGGCGTCGTTGAAATAGCGCAGGTGCCCGATGAGGCCGCCCGATCCGAGGATCGGCTGAACCTTGGACCAGAGCTCAGCGAGGCGCGGTCCGTAATTGTCGACGACGGTTTCCTGGTTCGCGACGTTCAGGGCGACGCGCCAGTTGTCGTTTGGATTCCAGGTGAGCTCAACCTCGGTGCCGCGGCCCACGATGTCCTGGGTATCGCCGAGATTCGGGATGTCGGTTCGCGCGTAGTCCCCGCCCGACGCCGGCGCGTCGAGGCTGGCGGAAGTCCGTGTGCGCGGGGGAATGATCGCGTTCAGCCGCCCCAGGGCGTCCATCGCCAGCGCGTAGTTGGGAGTGGCGGCGCCCTGGTCTCCGAGCCGCTGGGCCTCGATGAGAAACTCAAGCGGCTTGAGGATACCCTGGTTCACCAGGGTGGAGTACTTCGTGTTCGTGCCGCCGTTGGCGACCGCACACTCATAGCGGTTGAGGCGGACGACGAACTTCGATTCGAGCAGGTTGATCGTGAGGCCGTACTCCTTCGTGCGCCCGGAGGGCGAAGGGAGTTGCGCGCCATAGATGTCGTTGGCGGTGGCCCCGAGACTGAAGTTTTCCGACTCGCCGTAGTAGGCGTTCACTTTGCCTGCCAGCGGCAGGGGAACCCAACGGTCGGGCCATTTGCCGACCACGGACCACGACGTGGTGCGGAACTGGTCGTCGATGCGGTTAAGCAGAGCGGCGGGGGTGGTGATCGAGGCGCGATCCGCGAGAAGGTTCGTACCGGGCAATGCCTGGCGGATCTCCGAGACAACGGAATCCTGCCGCCAGCCGTAGAGTCCGATCAGGTGGTTGCGCAGAAACGACGCGTTCCATGTCGCCGCGAGGGTGCCGACATTCTGGGTGTTGCGGGAGGAGTCCTCCATTTCCGCGCCGGTCTGGAGATTGAGGATCTCGTAGGCCGCGGTGGTCGGGTTGAACGTGCGCAGGGCGATGGTGCGGCCCGGGTCCCATAGTTTCTGGGAGGTGAGCGGTGTGAGTCGGACCTCGCTCTCCGACCTCGCGCCGATCACCGATTCGCCCAGGTAGACGATGTTGTTCACCTTACGGCGGCTGGAGCCGAGGGGATCGGAGGCGCTGAAAACAAAGCCCCCGTTTGTGTTCTGGTAATACTGACCCCAGCTCGCTGACTCCTGCCGCTGATCGTACGAGCTGCCGATGGCGGTGAGCGTGTGGCGACCCAGCCAACCGGCGACACGCGAGCCGGACCACTGCCGCTTTGGGTCGAGCTTGGCGAAGGCCGTGGCGCGGAAGGATTCGCGCTCGTCCTTCAGGGTTCCCATGCCGACGCGGTCCATCAGGAACGGCCGGCCGAGATTGGGGTTCGGCTGGCCGAGATAGTCCTGCATCAGATCCACGAAGATGCCGGAAAAATTCTGGAACGGGACGTAGGCGCTGCGCCGGTAGGTTTGATGGTCGTAGGCAAGCTCGAGGCCCGCGCGGCCGTCGAGAATCGTCTGCTCGAACACGACATGGTGGTGGGTCCACTTGTCGTGCTGGAAGGCCGCGTCGCCGGAGAGCATCCGGCGGGTGAAATCGAACATCGCAAGGTTGGTGAGCGATACCGGGATCTGCACCGGGTTGGTGCGCCACGGCTGCTCCGGCACGAGGTAGTTGTAGGCGGGCGCCGCACCCACGCCGTCGGGATTCATGGCGAGGAGCGGGTTGGCGATGGCCGTGATGTTGGACTCGATCGCGCCGCCGCCGCCCACCGCGCCGCCCGGGTTGACCGAGCCCGGCAGATACACGGCCGCGATCTGGCGCGACATGTTCGGATGGAAGAGCACCCGCGGATTCGTGGCGCTGTTATCGTGGTAGACGACGGCGTTGCGCAGGATCGCTAGCTTCATGTCGTTCGGGACGCTCGCGGTCGTCAGGTAGGCGTTGGTGGTGCCCGCGGGCCGCCATGACTGGGCGATCGGGCTGTAGATCAGGGGATAGGCGTCGGGCACCGAAAGATTGGCCCCGGGGGTGGCGGCGATGACCGCGCGCATCCGCTGGACCATCAGGGGCTGGTTGGTCAGCCAGCTCGCGATGGTGCTGGCCGGCGGAATCGTGTTGGGCCGGTTGGCGCGGCGGCCGCCGCTTTCCACCGAGCCCCGCACCGTCGCGCCCGCCCACGGGCGATAGGTGACGGCGCCGTACTGCCGGTGGTCGTCGTCGAAGGCAGGTTCCTGGTAAAATCTCCGGTCGTCGCGCACCGCGGCGAAGCGCACCGCGAGTCTGCGGGGGATGATGATGCGATTGAGATCCGTCTCCGCGCGGAACGAGCCTTCGCTGTCGGCGTCGACGCGCACCTCGTAGGCATCCTTGAACTTCGCCGTGGCGAGCTGCGTGTTGACGATGCCGGCGGGGCTCCCGAGGCCGAAGAGGATGGCGTTGGCCCCGCGGTTGATCTCCGTCGTCTCGGTGTTGAACCGGTCGGACGGAATGAGACTGAGGAAGTAGTTTCGCGTAAGATCGGCGCCGGCGATGCCGCGCACGCGTTGCGACCCCTGCGGGTTGACGCGGGAGGACTGATCGCCCGTCGAGGTCGTGCCGACGTTGAAGTCGCTGAAGTTGCCGTTGATGCCGCTCGCCTCGGTCGAGGTCGTGAAGAGAAAAAGTTGGTTCAGGTTCGTCGCGCCGACGTCCTGCATGAACTCCGGCGTGATGATCTGCACGGATGACGCGATCTCATCGACGTTCATCTTCAGGCGTGAGCCCGCGAGGGTTTGTGAAGCGTAATAGCCCTTGAAGGCCTCCGCGGTCACCTGAAAGGGCGAAAGTTCGAGCACTTCCTGCTGGGCCGTGGAACCGGCTGCCGGGCCGGCGGGTGGGACCGTCTGGGCCGCCAGCAGCGGCGCGAGAAGCAAGGAAACGAAGAGGGTGGGGCGGGGTTGCATGGTGGATCGCAAGCTCCGAGTCCGCGGGCGGGGTCGGGGCGGAGGCGCGCGAAGCAACGAAGCCGTGTTGAAAAAAGCAACCCATCCGCCGCTCGTGGCGGGCTCCCGCTCAACCGCGGGCGGCGGCGCGGGCCATGCGGTCGTTCAGGGCTTCAGCGAGGCCGGCGTGATCGGGGATTTTTTCGAGGTGGATGCGGGTGTGCCCGGCGTTGTCGAGCCGTCGCAGCAGCGCGAAGAGCCGGCGGGCGGCGCCGCGGAGGTCACCCCGGGGATCGAGCCAGAAGATGTTGTCTCGGGTCACACCCTTGGGTCGGGCGGCGAAGACCCACGCATCCTTCTTTCCACCGGTCGTCACCGCCTTCGCGGACAGACGTTCGTGCAGCGTGACCGGAGTCCGCGGGCTGTAGTGGCGCTTCAACATGCCGGGAGCCAATTGCGCCTTCCGCGCCGAGCCGGCGGTGCGACCGGAGCCGACCTTCCGGCGGAGAACCTGCTCCACTTGCTCGCGCGTGATCGCGCCCGGGCGCAGCAGGCGCGGGCGGGCGGGGTCGCGCACGTCGACGATCGTCGACTCGAGTCCCACCGAGCAGGCGCCTCCGTCAAGGATGTGGCCGATCCGTTCGCCAAGCCCGGCGCGGACGTGCTCGGCCGTCGTGGGGCTGACATAACCGAACGGGTTTGCGCTGGGCGCCGCGAGGGGGCGTCCGGTCACGCGAAGGAGCCGGCGGAAGAGGGCATGCGCGGGCACGCGCACCGCGACACTGCCCAGCCCGGCCGTCACGATGTCGGGCACTCCGACGCGTTTCTCCAGCACGAGAGTCAACGGACCCGGCCAGAACGCCGCGGCGAGACGGCGGGCGGCCGGATTCAGGTGCGCGATCTTTTCCGCCTCCCGCGCGGACAGCACGTGCACGATGAGCGGGTCGGTGGGCGGCCGGCCCTTGGCGCGGTAGATGCCGGCGCAGGCCTCGGCGTCGAGCGCGTCGGCGGCCAAGCCGTATACGGTCTCGGTGGGAACTCCCACCAGCCCGCCCCGGCGGAGGACCTTCGCGAGGAGATCCAGGTTACCCGGGGTGCCCCGGAAAAGTCGCGCGGAGCCCCTTCGTGCCGGCGGTCTTTTTTTCGACGTACTCACGCGCGTTGGCGCAGGGTGGGGCCGTCGATCCAGCCGGCGGCGATGGTGGTGGTCGATGGCCACTCCGGCACCCCCGTCTCGTTGCGTTGCAATAGGGCGACGAGCAACTCGACCGCGCGCAATCCGAGGATGCGCGGCTGCAGGTCCAGCCCGGCGCAGGGCTGTGTTTTCATGTGGATATTCAGGCAAACGAAGCCGTGCGTCTCCGGCACTTTGGCGCCGCACGACTCCATCCATGCGACCGCCTCGCAGTTGTGCCCGAGCACCACGTCCGGCCGGTGTTCGCGGAACCATTTCGCGAAAGCGGCGCGGTCAAAGCGGTCCACGATCAGCGGCGGCACCATGGGCTCTTCGCGCTGATTCTCCTGGAAGGCGCGGAAGGCCGCGCTCCACCGGTATTGGATCCGCTCGTCCTGGTGCCGGTGCACCAGCAATCCCGGGCGGCGGTATCCCATCGCGCGCAGGCGGTGCAGCGCCGCGAGCAGCGAGCGGTACTGGTCGGAACACACCGTGTGCAGCTTCGGCCGCTCGATGATGTAGTCCGTGTACACGCCGGCCAGGCGCGACCCATCCAGCGCCGACAGATCGGGCTCGTCCCACGACGGCAGCAGGACCACGCCGCTGATCCCGCGCGAGAGCAGGATGGAGTCGAGCCGCGGCACGGTGAGCTCACCCTCGCCCACGTTGAAGCGCTCCAGCTTGAAGCCGAGTTCGCCCGCCCGCGCGGAGATGCCGGCCACCAGTTCGCGATGGTACGCCGCTCCTTCCCGCGGCCGGTCGGGCTCCGCGAAATCCACGCCGGCGATCACCCCGCGAAAATCGGCCCCGCGTGATCGGCGCAGTTCCGACATCAGCGCCCCCGCGAGCGGGTTTCGCCGGTATCCGGCCGATTCCGCCGCCTTCCGCACGCGCTCGGCGGTGCGCGGGTCCACGCGCGGTGATCCTCGTAGCGCGTCCGAAACCGTGGTGCGCGACAGTCCGAGGTCGCGGGCCAGGGAACGAAGCGTTGGGGCGGGCATGGTTCTGACTGTCAGGGTTGACCGCGCCGCCGGGGGTTTGGCAAAGCGTTTCTCGCCGGACGGAAACCGGGCAAGGGGTATCAGTTTTTCCTGAACTTCGGTAATTCCACCGAGCCGCGGACTCAGTTTTTTACGCGGCTTTCCAGATCCTCGTGGCGTGCGTGTTCCCCGGCTTCGGGAACGTGACCGCCTACAAGATCGCGTCCGCGCTTCTGGTGGAACCGGAGGCGGAGTGGACGGTGGTGGAGCGGGCGGCGGTCGAGGGCCACCGCGAGCTGAATCACAGGGGGCAGGGCGGCGGCCGCGGTGAACGAGGCCCTGCAGGGCATTCTCATCATTGTCTTGTCGGTCCTGCGAATCCCCACGGGGCGATCCGCGATGGTGCTGCTTTTCGTCGGGCTGCGGAGGTGGGCGGAGCCCCGCTGATGCGCGGCCGGTTTTCCGCTCGGCAACTTCGCCCGCCCGGGATCGTCTTTCCACGTATGAAACCTCTTCTCGCCGTCGCTTCGGCCGTGGTGCTTCTGGCCGGCGAGGCCCGGGCGCAACCCGCGGCGGCCGATCCCGTGGTCGAGTTGCCCAAGTTTGTCGTGACCGACAGCCGGGAACTGCCGCCGCCGGAACAATGGCGCCACGCGACCATCCCTGGCTTCGAGATCCTGAGCAACGCGTCCGACAAGGCCACGCAGCGACTGCTGCGGGACTTCGACATGTTCCGGCAGGCGCTGGGCCACGTCTGGCCCCAGCCCGCGCGCCACCCGCAGACGACGTCGCTGATCCTGTGCGGCAAGCGCAACAAGTTCGACGCGTTCATCCCGAAGGACCGGTATGTGCCCGACGCCGGCTTCGCCAGCGTCTTCCTGAAGAAGGGGCAGGGGACCGCGATCGTGATCGACCTGCAGGCCACGACCCTGAACGTCCTGAATGTCGATGGTGCCAACGACGCGGCCACCGGCACCGACTCCGGGCTGGTTTCGGTCGACCACGACAAGCAGCTCTATCGCGAGTACGTGCGCTATCTCCTGAGCCGCAGTGAGCCCCGCCTGCCGGCGTGGGTCGAGGAAGGGCTGTCGCAGATCATCATGCGCATGGAGTTCGACAAACGCTGGATCTCCTTCGCGAAGCTGGAGGACCCCAACACGGTCTCGGCGCAGGCGGCGATGGTGGCGCAGATCAACGCGCTGGGCGCCGGTGAGGAGGGCGCGGAGGCGATGGCGCTGCCGGGCGCGCCGGCCGAGGACCGCGACTTCAACGCCGCGCTGCAGCGCAAGGCGCTCGTGCCGTTCGATAAGTTTTTCGCCGTGGCGCACGACTCGCCGGAGTCGACCAACGTGCTCGGCAACAACCGCTGGGCAAAGCAGGCCTACGCGTTCGTGCACATGTGCCTGTACGGACTGAACGGGAAGTACCAGAAGCCTTTCGCCACCTTCCTCCAGCGGCTGGCGAAGGAGCCGCCGAGCGAGGGGCTGTTCAAGCAGGTCTTCAACCGGACCTACAAACAGATGCTCATGGAGCTGCGCGGTTACATCGACTTCACCGTCTACCAGCACCGCGAGTACCGCTCCAAGGAGGACGTCATCCTGACGCCGCCGCCGCTCGCGCTGCGCGACGCCACGGAGGCCGAGGTGGGCCGCATCAAGGGCGAGGCCATGGTGCTGGCCGGCAACGTGCGCGAGGCCCGCGCACAACTCTACGCGCCGTATGCGCGGGGCGAGCGCGATCCCTATCTGCTGGCCGCGATCGGCCTTCACGAGAGGGAGCACGGCGACGCCGCGAAGGCCCGGAAATTTCTCGAGGCCGCGTTCAGCGCCAAGGCGAAGCGGCCCGAGGCGTGCCTTGAACTTGCGCGCCTGCGCTCGGCTGAGGCGCTCGCGAACGCCGGCCCCGAGGGTCGCCTGACCTCCGGCCAGACCGCCGGCATCATCGCTCCCCTCGCGTTCGCGCACGGGAAGACGCCCCTCCTGCCGGCGATCTATGACCTCGCCGGCGACACTTGGGCGCTTAGCGCGGCCGATCCCGGCAAGGACGATGCGAAGATGATGGTCGAGGGTGCGCAGCTGTTTCCCACCCGGCTCAAGCTGATCTTCCAGGCCAGCGTGATGGCGCGCGACACCGGCGACCTCCGGTCGGCCCACGCGCTGGCCGATCACGGTGTCAAGTGGGCGCCCGCAGGCACCGCGCGGCAACGCTTCGAGGCGCTCAAGTCCTCGTTGCCGCCCGCGCCGCCAGCGCCGCCGGAGGCGCCGGAGAAGCGGCCCGCTCCCGCGCGCAAGTAAGTCCCATGTTTCGGTTGCCGCGAATCCTGATTGCCGCGTGCTGCGCCGCAGCGCTGGCCTCCGCGGCGGAGAAGCCCCCGGCGGGCGGCGTGGTGGAGTTGCCGGCGTTTGAGGTGAAGGACAGCCGCGTGCTGCCCCAGCCGGAACCATGGAAGTACGCCGAGATCCCCGGCTTCGAGGTGCTGTCGCGGATCTCGGAGCGCGAGACGAAGCGGTTCATGCGCGACTTCCTGCTGCTGCAGGAGGTGATCGAGGTGATCATGCCCGGCCTTACCCGCGGGCAGGTGGCGGTGCCGACCGCCCTGATCCTTTGCGGCAGCCGCGGCAAGGGCTTCGAGGAATTTCTGCCGGTGGACGAGGCCGACGAGCGCTACGGGAAGAACAGCCTGTTCTTCCGCGACCCGGAGCGCGCGGCGATCGTGATCGACTTCGCGCTCTCCGAGCTGCGCGTCGACGCCGATACGGTCGAGGAGGCCGATCCTTACCGCGCGTTCTACATCGAGTACTTCCGGTTCCTGATCCGCCGCCAGCTGAACGCGCCGCCGCCGCCGTGGTTCGAGGAGGGCTTGGTGCAGCTGTTCGGCGCCGTCGATTTCTCGACGAAGTCGATCACGTTTGCCCAGATCGGCGACGGTTTCGGCGCGGAGAAGATCGGCGACTTCAACCAGATCCTCGCCAAACGCGCGATCATGCCGATGGGCGAGATGCTCGCGGCCGCCGGACCACGAGCCCGCACACGCGAGTGGAAGGCGCAATGCTATGCGTTTGTGCACCTCTGCCTCTACGGCAACAACCGCAAGTACCAGCGGCCTTTCCTGCAATTCGTCACACGGGTGGGCGAGGAGGGGCCTTCGGAGCGCCTGTTCAAGGAATGCTTCGGCAAGACCTACCGCCAGATGGCGCTCGAGATCCGCGGCCACATCCAGTTCACGGTCTACAACGCGATGCGCTTCGAGGCGAAGAAGGGGCAGGTGGGTCTCCCCGAGCCGCCGCCGGTGGAACTGCGTGACGCCGCCGACGCGGACGTCGGCCGCATCAAGGGCGAGGTGCTGCGCCTCGGGCGTCACGGCGAGGCCGCGCGCAACTCGCTCATCGCCCCGTACGTTCGCGGTGAACGTGATCCCCGGTTGCTGGCCGCGCTCGGTCTCGACGAGCTGCAGGCGGGACGGCCCGAACGCGCGGAGCGCTTCCTTGAAGCCGCCGTGCAGGCGAAGGTGGTCCGGGCCCGCGCCCACTTGGAACTCGCCCGGTTGCGCCTCCAAGCCGCCCGCGCCAAGCCGGCCGGGGCGGGGGGCGGACTTGATTCGGCGCAGGTCGCCGCCGTGCTCACCCCGCTGTTCACCGCGATGAAACAGCCGCCGCCGCTGGCCGAGGTCTACGCGCTGGTCGCCGACACCTGGGCCGCCTCCGCCGCGCCGCCGCTCGCCGAACACCTCGGCGTGGTGATCGAGGGGATCAACCGGTTCCCGCGCGACCTGGCTTTGCTCACCCAAGGCACGCTGCTTGCGCTGAAGCGCGGCTTTCCCGTCGAGGCCCGCGCGATGGCCGAGCGCGGCGTGAAGCTTGCCCGCCAACCAGCCGACCGCGACCGTTTCCAGACGCTCCTCGCCGGGATGGAGGGTGCTCCTCCGGCCGCAACCGCCCCCGCAACCGCCCCCGCAGCCGAGTCCTTTCTTGAGCGATCCATTTTCCTTTCCCGTCCTGAAGCTGCACCGGAGAAGCCGGCCACAGCCAAGAGCCCGGGCAAGTGAAGCGTGCGCCCGAGCTGGAGCGACGCTCCGGCACCCGGGTGGGTAACCACGGATGGTCGCCGACGGCCCCCAAGGAGGAAGGCCACGGCTTGCTGTAGCCGCGGCTGGCAGCCGCGGACGATGCCGGAACCGCGACGGCCGACTTGTCCTCCGTCCTGTCCTCCATAGGCCCGGCGAAGGAGGAAGGCATTCCCGAACCGCTCCGCGTTTTTGACCGCGGATAGCGCTGATGGCGCTGATGGGGAGGAAACGGCCGGTGGCTGGCCGCGGCGGAAATCGTCAATCCGTGAACAACCACGAATGGACACC
>JACCDP010686227.1_pt1 | contig 23697 bp, 11 predicted proteins | sample 7445841 | NCBI WGS metagenome assembly JACCDP01 (sample SAMN15323441, study PRJNA562643) | freshwater metagenome | isolation source: river surface water | place: USA:Blue River Watershed | collected 2017-08-17
CCCAGTCGCCGGCCTTCTCGTGGGCATACACGACCAGATCGGGGCCGTTCCCCCGCGGGACGGCCGCCTCGATCTTCCCGGCCAGCGCGTCATACGGCACGAACGTCGCGCGCAGCGGGGCGTCGGGGTGCGCCCGCGACCACCGTGCCGCGAGCGTCTCGAGCGCCGCACGCTCCTCCCCGCGCCAGGCGTGCCAGAGCGTCACCTCGCCGGCGTGCGCCGTCCCAGGCGCCGTCATCCCGACCACGACGGCCAGGCCCCACCCGACGCACGCACGCCTCACCCGCGCCGCTCCCCCGTCGCAGGGTCGAAGCGGTGCACGGCACCGAACGCGAACGCCACCTCGGTCCCGACGGACGGAAGCGTCGCGAGGCCCGCGCCGTCCACGCGCGCCGCCAGCGGCTCCCCCGCGCGCTCGAGGTGCACGAGCGCCTCGGCGCCGAGACGTTCCACGAACCGGACGGTGCCGGTGTGCGCGCCCCGCCCGAGCACGACCGCGTGCGGACGCACGCCCACGATCGTATCCGGCTCCACCCGCGCCAGGAACGCCATGCCGGGCGTCCCGACGAACCCGGCGACAAAGCGGTTGGCGGGCGAGTCGTAGACCTCCTGCGGCGTCCCGGCCTGCTGGACCACGCCTCCCTGGAGCACGACGATGCGGTCCGCGAGTGTCATCGCCTCGACCTGATCGTGGGTGACGTAGATCGTCGTGACGCCAAGCTGCGCATGCAGGCGCCGCAGCTCCGCCCGAACCTGCGTCCGCAAGGCGGCGTCGAGGTTCGAGAGCGGCTCGTCGAACAGGAACACCCGCGGCCGTCGCACCACCGCGCGCCCCATCGCGACGCGTTGGCGTTGCCCACCGGAGAGCTGCCGCGGCAGGCGGTCGAGGAGCTCCTCCAACCCGAGCATCCGCGCGACCTCCTCGACGCGGGCATCCGCGGACGGGTCCTTGCGCAGGCGGAGCGCGAACCCCATGTTCTCGCGCACCGTCATGTGCGGGTAGAGGGCGTAGCCCTGGAACACCATCGCCACGTCGCGCGCGGCGGGCGCCACGTCGTTGACGCGCACGCCCCCGATGCGGACCTCCCCGGCGGTCGGCTCCTCGAGGCCCGCCACGCAGCGCAGGAGCGTGCTCTTGCCACACCCGCTCGGCCCGACGAGCACGACGAACGCACCCTCCGGCACGTGCAGGTCGATGCCCCGCAGCACGTCCACGGCGCCGCGTGGTCCGTCGTGACGCTTGGTCAACCCGACGAAGTCGACGGAGGCCATCAGCGCGTCGTCGCCGTGAGCTTCCCCGCGTCGGACGTCTGGTAGCCGTCGGTGCTGCCGGCGCCGCCGTCACACAAGGTCCAGCTGTAACCGCCATCGGCGCTCGCACGACCGGCGTAGTCCCACGCCCCGACGTCGGGGACCAGGAGCGTCCCCTGGTATTCGTCGTTGTTGCCGTAGTCGGTCCCGAACGCGGCGTCGCGCCACACCCAGGTCGCATCCGGCACGGTTCCGGTCGCCCCGACGCCGACCTGCACGCGCACGCCGCCCGGTGCCGAAGGCACGGTCGTGACGCCCTCCTCGTAGACGCGGACGTAGACCGGATCCGACTCCGCCCCCGCGAGATGCGTCATCGTCGGCGGCCACTGGAGAACGCAGTAGTCCACGGGGATGCCGGCGGTGACGAGCTGGCCGGCATCGGCCGGATCGTAGCCGTCGTCGGAGCCGTCGGCGTCGGCGGGCCAGTTCGCGCCGTCCCCGTCGCAATACGACCAGCTGGCCCCGTCGTCGAGCGTCACGCGCGCCGCGTAGTCCCACACGCCCGCGTCCGGCAACACGAAGGCCCCCGCGAACTGATCGTTGTCGGCGGGCACGATCCCGCTGGTGTCCGCCTCCCCGTCCATGGGCACCCACGACCACCCCGCCGCGTCCGGGAGGGACCCGCGCGGACCGACGCCGAGCTCGACGCGCACGCGCGGATCGCCGCCCTGCACGCCGGTGACGCCCGCTTCGTACACCCACGCGTACACGACGTCCGACAGCGCCCCCGGGACGCCCGTCATCGTGCGCGGCCACTGGAGGTGGCAATGGTCCGCGAGGCCGAGATCGGGGTCGACCCCGCCGGTCCCGGTCGAGGTGTCGGTCGACGTCCCGCCGCCCGACCCGCTGCCGGTCGACGTTCCCGTGCCCGAGGACGAACCGGTGCCCGTCGCGGTGTCGGTCGTCGTACCGGTCGAGGATCCCGTGCCGGACGACGTCCCCGAGGAGGTTCCGGTCCCCGAGGAGGTTCCGGTCGATGTCCCCGTGCCGGAGGACGTGCCGGTGTCGGTCTGCGTCGTCGTGCCCGTCGAGGATCCCGTCGTCGTGCCCGTCGAGGATCCCGTCGACGTCGCGTGACTGACGAGCACGCCGACGTCGCCCCAGCTCGCGCTGCCGTCGCCGCCGCAGGTCTCCCCGCCGAGGTCGCAGGCGCGCCAGGTCACGCCGTCATCCGCGCTCGCGCGCGCCGCGTAGGACCAGGTGCCCGCCGCCGGGATCACGAAGGCGCCGGCATATTCATCGTTCGCGAGGTCCCCGGGCACCAGCCCGTCCGCCTCGGTGTGCCACGCCATCGCCGACCACGTCCAGGCGTCGTCCGCGCGGCTGCCCGAGGGACCGTAGCCGAGCTCGACGCGCACGCCGTCCCCCGCGCCCACGCCGGGCGTGCCGCCCGCCTCGTAGACCCAGACGTACACCGTCGCCGAGGTGTCACCCGTCGTTCCCTCCAGCGCGCAGGGCCACTGCACGTGGCAGTAGTCCGCCGCATCGCCGTCCTCGCCGGGGTCGATCCCCGTGTCCGCGCCCTGTCCACCGGTGTCCGGCGATGCCGTGTCCGGCGATGCCGTGTCCGACGCACCGGTATCGGGCGCGACGCCGGTGTCCGGCGTGGGGCCGGTGTCCGGGGCGCCCCCGGTGTCCGGCGCGGCGCTGGTGTCTCCGGTCGTCGATGTCGCAGCGCCCGTGCCCGTCGCCGTGTCCTTCGCGGGCGGGGAGGTTTCGGTGCAGGCGAGGAGGACGAGGAGCGGCGTCAGCGTCATGTGCCCATCGTAGCCGAACCGGGTCGCCCGCGACGAGTCCCCCCCGGTGACGATGCAGGCCGACGTCCCCGCGGGTACACTCCGGGGATGGAGGTGCGCGCATGCTCGTGCCGCTGACGATGCTGCTGGCCCCGGCATGCGCGCCGTGCGACGCCCCGCGATGGTCGGCGCCGGAGGCCGTGGCGATCGGTGCGGAGGAGCGCACCACGCTGGACCTCGCCGCGCTGGTGGACGACCCGACGGACCTGACCTTCTCCGTCGACGGGACCCCGGGCGTGCTGGCGCGCGTGGAGGACGCCCGGCTCGTGCTGCTCGCAGCGCAGGGATTCACCGGGGAGACGACGCTGCGGCTCCACGCGGAGAACGCCTGCGGTGCCAGCGCCGAGACGACCCTGGCGGTGCGCGTCGGTGCCACGCCCACCGCGTCGGGGAGCTGCTCGGTCACGGTGCGCGTCCCGGACCGCACGGGCGCGGACACCGCCTACCTCGCGGGGAGCTTCAACGACTGGAACCCCCGCGCCCAGCCGATGACTCGCGGGGCGCAGGGCTGGGAGGCGAGCCTCACCCTCGCGCCCGGTGCCTACCCCTACAAGATCGTCGAGGCCGACCTCGGCGGGGGGGCGGACACCTGGGCGTGCAACCCCGACGAGCCCTTCGTCCAATGCGACGAGGGCTACCGGTGGGATCCCTCCTGCACACCCGGCGGCGAGAGCTGCAACAGCCTCTTGCGCGTGCTTCCCTGCGACGGGCCCGTGCTCACGCTGGAATCGGCCGAGGCGGATCGCGACGCGGACACGTTTTCCGCCGTCCTCCGCATCGAGGGGGGCGACGTCACCGTCACCGCGACGCTCGACGACGTGCCGGTCGGCACCCGCGACGGGGACCGTCTCACGATCCCGCGCTCCGCGCTCTCCGAGGGGCGCCACACGCTGCGGGTGACGGCCACCGACGCCGCCGGACGCGCGGCGCGCCCGGTGCACGTCCCGTTCTGGCTCGACGCCCGCGGCTGGTCGAGCGGCGTGATGTACTACGCCTTCGTCGACCGCTTCGCGAACGGCGACGCGTCGAACGATCGGCGCGAGGGAACCACCAGCGCGAGCACCGACTACGTCGGCGGCGACTGGGCCGGCCTCGCCGCGAAGCTCGACGACCTCGCGGAGCTCGGCGTCACCGTGCTGTGGATCACCGCGCCGCAGGACAACGCGGCGGGCGCGTGGGGCTCCACCTGCGACGCGACGTACAGCGGCTACCACGGCTACTGGCCCGCGAGCGCCGACGGGCTCGAGGAGCATTTCGGCGACGAGGACGCGCTGCGGGCGCTGATCGACGGCGCCCACGCGCGCGGCATCCGCGTGCTCGCCGACTGGGTCGGGAACCACGTCCACGAGGACCACCCCTACGTGCGCGAGCACCCGGAATGGTTCACCGGGCGCGCGCTGTGCGGAGACGCCAACAACTGGAACGACATCCCCGAGACGTGCTGGTTCGATTCGTTCCTGCCCGACGTGCGCTACTACGACACCGCGCCGCTCGAGGCCTTCGTCGACGACGCCGTCACCTTCGCGCGACGCTGGGACCTCGACGGCTACCGGGTGGACGCGGTGAAGCACATGCCCCACAGCGTGTTCCACAACTTCGCCGCCCGCGTCCACGGCGAACTGGAGCAGGTGGAGGACTTCTACACGGTCGGCGAGACCTTCTCGGGCGACCGGGACCTGATCGCACGCTACGTCGGCCCGGACGAGCTCGACGGGCAGTTCGACTTCCCGCTGTACTGGGCCATCGTGGCGGCCTTCGCGCGGGACGACATCGGCCTCTCGAGCGGCGACGGGGCGCTGCGCGACGTACTCGCCGCCTCCCGGGCGGCCTGGGGCGGCGCGATCATGGGCACCTTCCTCGGAAACCATGACGTGGCGCGCTTCATCGCGCAGGCCAGCGGCGAGGTGGGGTCGCTCTACGGCGATTCTCCCTGCGGGGACGGTGGCCTGCGCACGCCGGACGTGGCGCCGGGCTGGGACGAGCCCTACCGACGGCTCATGCTCGCGTGGACGTTCCTGTTCACCAACGAGGGCCTTCCCCTCATCTACTATGGCGACGAGATCGGCCTTCCCGGCTACAACGACCCCGACAACCGGCAACCGATGCGCTTCACGGGCCTCACCCCCGACGAGGAGGCCGTGCGTTCGCACGTCGCGACGCTCGGCGCCCTCCGGCGCGACCATCCCGCCGCGTCGTCCGGGACCGCCGTGTCGTGGTGGGAGAACGAGCCGGACCTGTGGGCCTACGCCCGCGTCGCCGGGGATGACGCGATCCTCGTCGTGCTCAACCGTGGCGCCGGGTCGCGCACGCTGTCCAACGGGCTGTCGTGGGCGGGCCTGTCCGCCGGGACGTGGAGGGACGTCCTGACGGGCGAGCGGTTCACGTCCGACGGCGACACCCTGCGGTTCGACGTGCCCGGGCTCTCGTCGCGCGTGCTGGTGAAGGAGTGACATGATCCCGCTGCTGCTCTTCCTCCACGCCGCCCACGCCGACGACACCTTCACGCTCGGGAGCTACGGGCGCGTGCAGGTCGGCACGACCCCGGACGGCCACGGGGGCGCGCCGGTGACCGTCGCGTTGCCCACCCGCCTCGTCAAGTCGCCGTACCTGGAGCTCGACCTCGCGTGGGGACGCACCACGCAGGACGGCGCGCGCTTCGACGCCGTGGTGACGCCGGCGCTGGTCGGCGCGCTGTTCCACTATGACGGCCAGTTCGATGGCGACCTCGCGCTGCGGAACCTCTACGCCTCCGCGCGCGACGCGCTCGCGCCGGACACCGAGGTGTGGGCCGGCTCGCGCATGGTGCGTGGCGACGACGTGTTCCTGCTCGACACCTGGCCGCTCGACAACCTCAACCTCGTCGGCGGCGGCGCGACGTGGATGCCCGGCGCCTCCGGCGTGCGTCTCGCCGCGGGCCTCAACCGGCTCGCGGGCGACGCGTGGCAGGTCCAGGACATCGAACAGGTGACACCGGGCGGCGTCGGCACGACGCGCGTGACGGTGCTGGACCGCCAGCGCGCCGTGCTCGCCGCGACCACCGACCACACCGTCACGATCGGCGGGCTGTCCCTGCGGCCGCGCGTGCACATGGAAGCCCACGCGCTTCCCGCCGGTACGCGACGGGTGAACGACGGCGCCGTCTCGCAGGACCTTCCCGCGGACTCCGGGCGTCTGTTCGGCGTCGAGGCGAGCGCATGGGGCTGGGCGCCGGACTCGCACGCCCACGTGTTCCTGCGCCGCGCGACGGGCCTGGCCGCGACGGGCCTGCTGACGGTCCCGACAGGGGGTCTGGCCCCGGACCGCACCGTGCGCGCCGCCCGCGAGGACGTGCTCGGCGTCTCGCTGAACCACGAGGCGCAACGTTTCGGCGTCGCGCTCGGAGTCATCCTGCGCGACTGGAACGACGCGGACGGGGGAGCCGTGGACCCCGACGACGGTGGGGACCTCTCGCTCGCGGTGCGCCCGGCGGTGAAGCTGGGCCGGCACGCCAACGTCGCCATGGAGCTCGCGCGGGAGCAGGCGTGGCGGGACGGCGTCGACCCGCGCTCCGGGCTGCAAGAGACGGCGACGATCACGCGACTGTCGGTGCTCCCGGCGCTGCAAGCCACGCAGGGCACCTATGGCCGTCCGCAGGTGCGGCTGCAATACACCGCCAGCCTCCTGGACGACGCGACGCGCCGGCGCTTCGCCGCGGAGGACCCGCGCGTGGCGGATCCTGTCCAGCACTGGTTCGGCATCGGCGCGGAATGGTGGATCGCCTCGCGGAGCTACCGGTGATCGCCGCGCTGCTCCTCGTGGTCGGCGTGGAGGCGGCACCGGTGGCGCCGCACGCCTCCTACGCCAAGCTCGTGACCGCCAACGGCCACGGCGCCTGGGTCTTCGACGATGACCGCCTCGTCGACGGATTCCCGCATCTCTACCAGGCGCGCGACGCGACGACGTGGACGCCGGACGTGCTCGACGCCGCCGTGTTCGGCCTGACGGACGGACACGGCAGCGGCCTGTGGCTGCGCGACCGCGAGGACGCGACGATCGAGACGGGGACGGGAATCCTGCGGATCCCGCGCCCCCACCCCACGCTGCGCGTGACCGAGTACGCGTTCGCGCCGATGGACCTCGACGGGCCGGCGATCGCGCAGGTCCTGCACCTGCGCAACGAGGGGACGGGGGCGGTGCCCGGACAACAGGCGGTGCTGCGTCACGACGTGGAGGTCGGCGACGACGCGCGCGGGAGCTCCCCCAGCGCCGCCGCCTGGGACGTCACGGGAACGCGCGCGACGCTGCACGCGCGCGCGCCGGCCGCGACCGACGTCGCCTGTGACGGGGTCGAGGCGACCGTGTCGGCGGGACGGCCCATCGGCGGGGGCTGCGCGCGCACCGCGCCCCACCTCTCGCCCGCGTTCGGCTGGACGCTCCCCGCGCTGGCCCCCGGCGAGGAGGCGTGGGTCGGGGCCGTGGTGGGCGTCGACGTCGAGGTGGACGGGTGGATCGCCGGCCGGAGCCCGGAGGCGTGGCTGCGCGACGCGCGCGCCGGGTGGGAGACGCTGCACGCCAGCGCCACGCCGCCACCCGGCATGGACGAGGACGAGGCCGCGGTCTACCGCCAGGCGCTCGCGTTCCTGCGCATGGGGCAGGTCCGGGAGACGGGCGCGCCGTACGGACAGATCCCGGCGAGCCTGCCATTGTCGGCGCCCGTCGGGAACTTCCAGCACGTCTGGAACATCACGTGGGTCCGCGACGCGAGCTACGCGGCCGCCGCGCTCGCGCGGGCGGGCTTTCCGGAGCGTGCCGTGGAGGCCCTCGCGTTCCTCGCGCAGCCCGGCGCGACGGGCGACTGGACCGCCTACGTCGGCGGTCCGCACGCGCTGAGCGTGTGCCGCACCTGGGGCGACGGCACGGAGTGGACCGACGTCGACGCCGACGGCCCCAACATCGAGTTCGACAACTTCGGCCTCTGGCTCTGGGCGCTCGGCGAGGCCCGCGACGCCGGCGCCGAGATCCCCGGCCCCCTGCGCGCGGCGGCGCTGGACGGGGTCGCGGACGTGCTCGTGCGGCTCGTGGACCCGAACAACGGGCTGCTCTTGCCGGACAGCAGCATCTGGGAGCGCCATTGGAACGGCCACCAGCAGCAGTTCACCTACTCGAGCGCGTGGGCGGTCGCGGGCCTGCGCGCCGCCGCGTCGCTCGCGGAGGACACCGGGGACGGGCGGTCCGTCACGTACCGCGCCACCGCGGACTCCCTCGCGACCGCGATCGCCACGGAGCTCGTCGATGCGCGCGGGGTCGTGGTGGCCAGCCGCGAACAGCGCGTGCGGGGCGAACCGGCCCTCGACCTCGCCGCGGTGGAGGCGTTCAACGTGGGCGCGCTCGACCCCACCGGCCCCAGCTTCGACGCGAGCCTCGCCGCGTGGGACGCCGGGCTGCGGGTGCCGAGCGGGAACGGCTACGCCCGCAACGACGACGGCAGCGTCTACGACCAGCACGAATGGATCGTCATGGACCTGCGGCTCGCCGAGGCCTTGCGCCGCGCCTGCCGACCCGACGAGGCCGCAGCGCTGGAACGCTGGGTCGCGGGCACGGCGCTGGCGAACGACGGGATCCTGCCGGAGCTTCTGGAACCGGCCCGGGCGGACGTCGCCGGACCCGCCCCGATGCTCGGCTTCGGATCGGGTGCCTGGATGCTCGCGATGCACCGACGCGACGAGGCCGACGCTGCCTGCCTCGCCGCCACCACGGCGGAGTCGACGGACGCCATGGACGGATGCGGCTGCGGCACGTCCGCGCCGGCGGGTGCGCTCACGGCGGTGTTGCCCACCCTGCTCGCGGCGCTCCGACGCCGACGCCCCTCGCGGAGGCCCGCTTGACGCTCCTCTTGTTGCTCGCCTGCGTCGACCCGACGCCCGAGGCCACGCCGTTTCCCATCACCACCGAGGTGGAGGACTGGCGGGACGAGGTCATCTACCAGGTCCTCGTCGACCGCTTCGCGAACGGCGACGTCAACAACGACATGAACGTGAGCCACGATCCGAACGAGCTAGCGCGCTACCTCGGCGGCGACTACCAGGGCATCCTCGACCACCTGGACTACCTCGAGCACCTTGGTGTCACGACGCTGTGGATCTCGCCGGTGGTCGTCAACGTCGAGGAGGACGCGGGCGGCGCGAGCTACCACGGCTACTGGGCGCAGGACTTCCTGAACGTGAACCCGCACTTCGGCGACCTCGCGAAGCTGCGGGAGCTCAGCGACGCCCTGCACGCGCGCGGCATGAAGCTCGTCGTCGACATCGTCGTCAACCACATCGGGCAGCTGTTCTACTACGACATCAACCGCAACGGACAGCCCGACATCACGACGTTTTACAGCACCGACGGCGGCGAGGACGAGACCATCGTGTCCGAATGGGACCCGGCGTGGGACGCGCGCGGGATCCAGGGCATGACGAGCCTCGGAGAGAGCGGTCCCGCGCCGATCGTGTGGGTCGACATGCCGGCCCTCAACCGCGTGCCGCCCCAGCCGCCGGAGCTGGGCAACGACGCCTGGTACAACCGGAAGGGGCGCGTCACGGACTGGGCCGACATGGACCAGGTCGTGCGCGGGGACTTCCCCGGCGGACTGAAGGACCTGCGGACGGACCTCCCGGAGGTGCAGGACGCGATGGTGGACATCTACGCGTCCTGGATCGAGCGCGCGAACCTCGACGGCTACCGCATCGACACGCTCAAGCACGTGGAGCACGCGTTCTGGCAGCGCTTCGCGCCCGGAATCCGCGACCGCGCGGCGCTGCTCGGCAAGGAGCGCTTCCTGATGTTCGGCGAGTCCTTCGACGGGGACGACGCGCTCAACGGCAGCTTCACCGCCCCCGGGGAGGTCGACAGCGTCGTCTACTTCCCGCAGAAGTTCCAGGTGTACGACGATGTCTTCAAGCGCGGCGGGCCGACGAAGAACATCGAGACCCTCTACGCCCTGCGGGATGCGCACTATGGCACGACGCCGCAGCCGCGCGGGGCGGGCGCGGCGCCGCGCGACCTGCTCGTGAACTTCCTCGACAACCACGACATCCCGCGGTTCCTGTTCGACCAGCCGAGCGTCCCGGCGTTGCAGAGCGCGCTGACGTACCTGATGACGCAGGACGGCATCCCCTGCATCTACTACGGCACCGAACAGGGCTTCTCCGGCGGGAACGACCCGGCGAACCGCGAGCCGCTCTGGCCCACGGGCTTCGCGACGACGGGCGTGCTCTACCAGCACCTCGCGGCGCTGGGTGCCCTGCGTCGCGAGCTGGAGCCGCTCCGTCGCGGGGACTTCACGTTGCGCTGGACGACGGAGCGCACCGGGGACGAGGAGGACGCCGGCATCGTCGCGTTCGAGCGCGCCACCGACGACGAGCGCGTGCTGGTCGTTGTCAACACCCACGACAACCACCCCAGCGCGACGAGCTTCGGGGGGGCGGACATGCCGGTCGGCTTCGCCCCCGGCACCGTGCTGCGCGAGGTCTTCCCGGGCACCGGGCGGCGGTGGACCGTGTCCGGGGACGGCCGTGTCCGCGTCGAGATCGGCGCGCGCGAGGGCGTCGTCGCGATACCGGAATGACGAGGGAGCCATCCATGAAGATCGAGATCTGGACCGACATCGTCTGCCCGTGGTGCGGACTGGGCGAGCACCGGCTCAAGGCCGCGCTCGCGACCTTCGCGCATCGCGACGCCGTCGTCGTGGAGCACCGCGCGTTCCAGCTGGACCCGAGCGCACCGGAGGACACCACCCGCGCCGTCTCCGACATGCTCCGCCAGAAGTACGGCATGGACGAGGAGCGTTTCCGCGTCACGACGAGCCACATCGAAGCGCTGGCCGCGAAGGACGGCCTCGCGCCGTACCACGTGGGCGACAACCGCACCGGGAACACGCTCCTGGCCCACCAGTTCGCCGCCCACGCCGCGACCCTCGGGAAGGACGGCGATGCCTGGGCGCGGCTGTACCGCGCGCACTTCGGGGAGCGGCGCTCCGTGTTCGACGTGGAGTCGCTCGTGACGCTCGGCACGGAGATCGGCCTCGCGCCGGACGTGCTGCGCGGCGCCCTGCACGACGGGCGTCATCGCGCCGTCGTCCTGGCGCAGGTCCAGGAGGCCCGCGCGCTCGGCTGCACCGGCGTGCCGTTCTTCGTGTTCGACCGCACCTTCGCGGTCTCCGGTGCGCAGTCGATCGACGTGTTCCGACAGGCCCTGCAACAGGCCTGGGACGCCCATCCCCGCGCGCCACGCGAGACGAACGCGGCGGACGGCGCCTGCGACGACGGCGCCTGCGCGGTGCCCGACGCGACCTGAGCCCACGCCGGGGCCCGGCGGCGGCCGCGAGGGGGGCGGGCAAAGCCCCCCGCCCCATGGCGTGACTCAACAGTCCCGGCGCACCCAGCAGCCGACGCGCAGCGCGTAGTCCTCCGGCGCCGCCTCCGGGGCTTCGGCGTGGTCCGCGCCCGGTACGAGCCACAGCTCCTTGGGCTCCCGGGCGGCGGCGTAGACCTGCCGCGCGTGCTCAGGTCGGATGAACGTGTCCTCCGCCCCGTGCACCACGAGGTACGGCACCTCCACGCGCGACGCGGCCGCCGTGTTGTCCCACTCGTCCGCCGCCAGCCAGCCGGCCGGGAGATCGAGCTGCGCGCCGTCGTCCACGAGCAGGTCCACCCGCGCGAACATGTCCTCCGTGACGAGCGCCCGCGGCGGCAGCTCCCCTGCGACGTGCACCGCCGCGAAGCCGCCGAGCGACAGCCCGACGTAGGCGAGCTCGGTCGTGGCGAGGCCCGTCGTGGAGGTCACGAGCGCGACGGCGTCCCGGCTGTCCTGGAGCACGCCGTCGTGGGACGGGGTGCCGGTGCTGCGACCGAATCCGCGGTAGTCGAACGAGAAGACGTCGAATCCAAGCGACCACAGCGCGTCGATCTTCGGGACGTACTCGTCGAGGTGGTCCTTGTTGCCGTGAAAGTAGACGACGGTCGGCGCCACGGCGGAGCCCTGCGGCTGGCGCGCCCAGACGCCCCAAAGCGTCTCGCCGTCGCTCCCGTCGAAGGAGACCAGCTCCACCTGCGCGTCCGGCACGTGCGCGAAGTCCAGCGCGTAGGCGTCGACGCGACTCGCGCTGAAGAAGAAGCTGTCCATCGTCATGCAGCCGACCAGCCACGCAAGGATCACGGCGCACCCCCGAAACGGACGTCCAGGCCGAGTTGGACGGAAACGGCGCCCCGGCCCGCCACGCCGGTGTAATCGGGCGCGGGCGGCGCGTTGGATGCGTACGGCTGGAGCCACTTGACCTCGGTGACGAGGCCGACCGACGGGCCGCCGAGCGCCCAGCGCCCGCCGCCGAGCAGCCACCCGTAGGCGCCGAGCGTCGGCCAGGGCTCCACGAGCGCGCCGACACCCGCGTACACCGTCTGCGCGCGCGTCGCGCCGAGGTCCCACGCGGCGAGCGCCGTGGGCTGCACCAGCACGCGGCCGCCTCCCTCCGCGCCGCCGTCGGTCTGGTCGCCCAGCGCGGCGACGAGCGTACCGTCGACCGAGACGCGGGGCCTGCGGCCCTCGGAGGGCCGCAGGACGCGAGAGACGCCGATCTCGCCGGCCGGCAGGCCGAACAACGCCGCCGCCGTCGTGTGCACCGCGCCGTGAAGGTCGGTCCGGTCATCCAGTCCGACGGCCGCGCCGACGCTGGACAGCGGAAGCGGGATGTCGGCGCCGAACAGCTCGGTGATGGGGCCGCCGGCCGAGACGTCGACCGCGACGGTGCCCTGCCCGAGCGGGCGCGCGCCGTGGGTCATCGAACATGCGAGGAGAACGGGGAGGACCATCCGGAGAGTGTCCCACCCGCTCCCTCGCGCGTCAACGCCCGGAGGCTACGCCGCGCGCCGGCGTCGCACGGCCACGAGCGCGAGCGCAAGCGCCAGCCAAGACACACCGCCCGGGTGGCCCGTCGCACAGCCGGAGCATCCGGAGGCTTCGTCCTTCGGCGTGTCGCGGTCGGTGTCGATGCCGCTCGCGGTGTCGGACGCGGTGTCCGTCGGCGTGGCCGTGTCCGTCGACGTGTCCGTCAGCGTCGCCGTGGCAGTGTCCGTCGACGTGTCCGTCGGCGTCCCCGTGCCGGTGTCCGTCGACGTGTCCGTCGGCGTCCCCGTGCCCGTCCCCGTGCCCGTGTCCGTCGGCGTCCCCGTGCCGGTGTCCGTCGACGTGTCCGTCAGCGTCCCCGAGCCCGTGTCCGTCGGCGTCCCCGTGCCCGTCGACGTGCCCGTCGCGTCGGTACCGTCGCAGTCCTGATCGACGCCGTCGCCCGCCACGTCCGTCGCCGTGGGGTGCACGGTGACGGCGGTGTCGTCGCAGTCGCCCAGCGAATCGGCCCCGAGGTACCCGACCGGCGCGACGCAGGCGCGCGCTTCCGTGCCGGCGTCCGCCCACCCGTCGGTGTCGGCGTCGGCGTACCACGTGAGCGGGTCCACGGGGTCGACGTCCACACCGCCGTCGCAGTCGTCGTCGACGCCGTTGCAGCGCTCGACGGATTGCGGATGGACCGACGCGTCCCGGTCGTCGCACTCCTCGCAGGCGGCGAATCCGTCCCCGTCGTCGTCGACCCGTCCCACACGCCCGTCGCAGTTGAGGTCCACCACGCCGTCGCAGGTCTCGAAGGCCCCGGGATGCAGGGCCGCGTCCGCATCGTCGCAGTCCCCCGAAGGCGCCGTGGCCAGGGACTCGCCCGCGCCGAGGCAGTCCAGGCCGCTGCCCGACACCACGACGTCGGTACGGTACCCGTCCCCGTCCGCATCGGCGTAGCAGTCCTCGACGCCGTCGCAGCCGGAATCCACGCCGTCCCCCGGCAGGTCGACCCCACCCGGGGTGCGCATCGCGTCGCGATCGTCACAATCCGCGCAGGCGTCGACCCCGTCGTCGTCGGCATCCAGCGACGGGGACCGCGTGGGGTCCGTGTCATCGCAGTCACGAACGGCGGCGGCAGTGGCCTCCCCGGCACCGTCACACGCGAGACGGGAGGACGCGAGGGTCTCGCCGCCGCGCGCGCCGTCCCGATCGGCATCCACGAAGCAGCGTTCGGTCCCGTCGCAGTTCGCGTCGACTCCATCCCCGGCGGCCTCGATGGCGGCGGGATTCACGCTGGCGTCGTCGTCGTCGCAGTCGGTCGGGTACGACCCGTCCGCGAAGCCCGCGTCCTCGCAGGTGTAGCGCCCGGTGTACGGTTGCAGGATCGCCGAGACGGGCCCGCGCGCACCGTCCCCGTCGGCATCGAGGAAGCACGCCTCCTCCAGGTCGCAGTCGGAGTCCACCCCGTCCCCGGCCACCTCGGGCGCGTACGGATTCACGCTCGCGTCCCCGTCGTCACAGTCCGCCGACGCACCCACCGGCGCGAGGGCCGGCCCGTCGCAGGCGATCTGCGCGACGAGACGCTCCCCGGCGCCGTACGCGCCGTCGGCGTCGAGATCCTCGCGGCAGGCTTCCAGCCCGTCGCAGTCCCCGTCGACGCCGTCGGCCACGGCGTCCGACGCGCCGGGATGCACGGACGCGTCCGTGTCGTCGCAGTCCGCGCCGCCGACCGCAGCCTCCGCGGCATCGTCGCAGTCCGCGTCCGCCGACGCCACCGGGGCGGACCCGCCGAAGCCGTCGCCATCACGGTCCGCGTAGCAGGTCACCACGCCGTCGCAGTCCTGATCGACCGCGTCGCCGGGAACCTCCGTGGCGCCGGGATGCGCGGCGCTCGCGGCGTCGTCGCAGTCGACGGGCGCATCGGCGGGGGCCAGGCCGTCGTGGACACAGCGGTCGTCCTCGCTCGACGCGGGCGCGTAGGGGTGACGCGCGCCGTCGCCGTCCCCGTCCGCGTAGCAGATCTCGACGAGGTCACAGTTCCCGTCCACCTCGTCGCCCACGACCTCGGCGTTGCCGGGAAACCGGTCGGCGTCGGCGTCGTCGCAGTCGACGCAGGCCGGCGCGCCGTCGGCATCCCCGTCGGTCGCACCGGACGTGTCCGCGTGCGAATCGTCGCAGTCCTGCAGCGCGGTGGCATCGAGCAGCGCGTGCGCGACGCAGTCCATACCCGCGACCGCGAGCGTGTCGGGACCACGGAAGCCGTCGTGGTCGTTGTCGAGGTAGCAAAGCTCCTCGCCGTCGCAGTTCGCATCCACGCCGTCCCCGGGGACCTCGACGGCCGTGGGGTGCGCGGCGGGGTCGGAATCGTCGCAGTCGTCGGCAGGCTTCACGTTGACGCCGTCCAGCGCGCCCTCGTGGGGATCCCGGCAGTCACCGTCGAGGCCGACGACGAACACGGAGGGGTCGGCGCTCACATGACCGTCCTGATCCGCATCGGCGAAGCAGGTGACCTGACCGTCGCAGTTGGCGTCGAGCTCGTCGCCGATCGCGTCCTGCGCGCCCGGGTACACCGTGGGGTCGGAATCGTCGCAGTCGAGGTTCGGCGTGGCCCACAAGATGCCGTCGCCCACGCACGCGAGCGACGCCGACGCGACCGTGGCGGCGGAGCGCTGTCCGTCCCCGTCCGCGTCGCGGTAGCACAGCTCCTGCGCGTCACAGTCGGAATCGACGCCGTCGCCGGCCAGCTCGGTGGCGCCCGGATGACGAGACGCGAGGGTGTCGTCGCAGTCCACGCAGGCGTCAGCGCCGTCCCCGTCGGCGTCGATGGACGGCGAGCGTGCCGCGTTCCCGTCGTCGCAGTCCACCACCGCGGAGGCGGGCGCCTCATGCGCGTCGGAGCAGTCCAGGTCGACGCTGATGCGCACGGTGGACGCGCGCGCACCGTCGCCGTCGCCGTCGTCGTAGCAGCTGTCGCCGCCGTCGCAATCCTGATCGATGCCGTCGCCGACGACCTCGGTGTTGCCGGGGAAGCGACCGGGGTTCGTGTCGTCGCAGTCCCCGGTGCAAAGGCCCACCCCATCGCCGTCCCCGTCGTAGCCGACCCCGATCGACGGATTCCCGTCGTCGCAGTCGAGCGGCGCGGAGGCCGACGCGAGGTGCGTTCCTGCACACGCGGCGTCGCCGGGCGTGGTCGAGGTCCCGCGGGCGCCGTCCCCGTCGGAATCCACGAAGCAAAGGTGGATGCCGTCACAGTCGTTGTCGATGGCGTCGCCGGCGACCTCGGCCACCGACGGGCCGATGGACGCGTTCGTGTCGTCACAGTCGTCGCATTCCGACGCCTGGTCCCCGTCGGCATCCGCCGGCGACGTCAGCACGCCGTCGCAATTGCGGTCCACGCGCGGGCTTTCGCACACCGGCTCGGTCGCGCCGGGGTGGAGGGTCGCGTCGTTCGCCGCGCAGTCGCCGTTCGGCGTGGTCAGGTCCGCCTCGCCGGCGTCCGTGCAGTCCAGGTCCGCCGACGCGACGGTGCCTGCCCCGCTGCTCGCGACGTAGCCGTCGCCGTCGGGATCCGCGATGCACAGCTCGGTGCCGTCGCAGTTTCCGTCCAGCCCGTCGCCGGCCGTCTCCGCGCCACCGGGCTTCACGGACGCACGCGTGTCGTCACAGTCGGAGGCGTTGGCCGCGCTGTACGTCGCGGGAATCGCGCGACCGCGGTCACGGAGGGAACGCGCGGGATCCCCGTAGGTGTCGCCGTCGGCGTCCGCGTACCACGTGGCGCCCTGCCCGGCGGTGAACGCGTGCGCCGCCACCGTCGTGAGCACCGACCCGCGCACCCAGGCCCCGCGACGGTTCGGGTTGCCGTCGGAGGCGCGGGACACGCGCCTCCCGCGCCAGTCGTAGCCCCGCGCGGCGGTGAGGCCCGCGGGGTTCACGCGCACCGCGGATCCGGCGGTGCCCACGAGCGTGTAGCTCGTCGCCGACGTGAGGCCCGTGCCGTCCATCGCGGTACCGCGCGGCTTGGCCTCGACCTCCAGCGACACCTTCTGCCGACCCCCGTACCCGCGCAGCGTCAGCATCGTCCCCAAGGACGAACTCGACGACGACGGGCCACCGGGCGCGATCCGGGTCTGCGCGCCGCTGCCGGCCGCCGGGTACGTCGTGCGGGGGCGCTGGACCAGCCCGGACGAGTAGCCGAGCCAGTACACCGTATCGTCGGCGTTCGATCCGTACCCGAGCAGGCCGTACGTCGGGCGGCCGTCCGCGAGCCCGTCCCCGTCGTAGTCGCCGACGATCCTTCCGGTCTGTGCGCCGGAGGATCCGTCCAGCGGTGCGATCGCGGTCAGCTCGGAGCGGGACGGTCCACCGAGACAGGCCTGGAGGACGCCCGCGCTGCCGGACGCACCGACCGCGACGTGCAGATCGGCGTACCCGTCCCCGTTCACGTCGCCAGCCTCGTAGACACGGAGGATGGACGACTGCGTCGCGCACGTGACCGCCACTTCCGCCTGCGGACCCGTCGCGCTGCCGAACCACACGTGGAGACCGCCGCCGGTGTCGGCCATCACGATGTCGCCGAAGCCGTCGCCGTCGAGATCCCCTGCACCCGACGGGGCATCGCGGAGGGCGGAAGCGCCGCTGTACGGGAGCGACGACGTGACCGGGTCGATGCCGCTGCTGTTGCCGTACAGGACATACCGGGCGCTGCCGCCCTTGATCGTGACGTCGGCGTAGCCATCGTCGTTGATGTCCCCCGCGGCGGTCGCCGTCGCGGTGCCGTAGGTGGTGACCGTCACCTCCGACGCAGGCGACGCGGTGATCCCGGCCGGACCGCCCGCGTGCAGGCGCACCGTCGAACCGGACAGGACGAGCAGGTCGCCGTACCCGTCGCCGTTCATGTCACCACCGCGCGCGATGCCCGTGCCGTCGAGCGTGAACGTCGTGGTCGGCGCCGTCGGCAGCCCGGAGGACGACCCGGCGTAGAAGCCGAACACCAGACCGACCGAGAGGTCCGCACCGACGTAGTCGGTGTGAACCGCTGCGACGTCGTCGAAGCCGTCGCCGTTCGCATCGCCGAGCGCGACGACCTGCGGCGTGATCGGCCGCGTGGCCTCGATCGGCGCCGGCAGCTCGAGCCGCGTGGCCGACGTCGCGGACAGGCCGGTCGCGGACCCGTGCCACACGACCACGGAACCCGTATAGAGCATGCGGCTGGCCCAGGCCATGTCATCGAAGCCGTCGCCGTTGACGTCCCCGAGGGACGTGAACGCGCCATCCGTCGGCGCAGGGTCGCAGACGTACCCGACCGTGCCGGACGGCGAGCAGATCGTGCCCCCGAGCGTCCACACCCCCACCGGCACGTCGACATCCGCGACCACCGCGCGACCCGCCACGGTCGTTCCGTTGCCAGACCCGACTGCCGCGAGGCGCGCGATGCCGTCCCCGTCGTCATCCACGGCCGTGACGGAACGCCCCAGTCCGCGGGCGGTGACGTCCCCGTCCACGTAGGCATCGGTGCACGCGAACGTGCGGGCGCGCGTCCCGCGGATGCCGTACACCCGACCGGCCGTCGTGCGTGTGCCCGACGTCGCCGTCGGGAGCCCCGCGACGATGTCGGGGAGGCCGTTCCCGTCGAGATCTCCGGCGACACTCAGCGCCTGGACCGCTACCGTGGAGAACGTACAGGCGGTGACCTCGCTTCCCAGCCCGGTCGCCGAACCGAAGCGCACGCGCACCGTACCGGTCAACCCCTGCGAGTAGACGAGGTCGCCGTACCCGTCCCCGTCCAGGTCCGCGCCCGCGGCGACACCCTGGGCGAAGAGGTCGGTGTCACGGGTACCTGAGAAGGTCGCGGACGGCGTGGCGGCCGGCAGGACCGTCGCACTGTCCCCGTGAAACACGTAGATCGCGCCCGCCGCCGTCGTGGCGCCGCTGGTCGTCACCATGTGGCCGGGCGCCGCGACGAAGATGTCGCCGTACGCATCGCCGTTCACGTTGCCGGCCCAGCCGAGCTGCGCGCCGGCCCGCGCGCCGGCCTCGTTCGGCTCCCAGGACCAGGACGGCGTCGTGCCCACGCCGCCGGAGGCGCCGAGGTAATGGACGACGCGGCCCTCGTCCGCCTGGCCCCCGTCCCAGTCGGGCGCGCCGACCAGCAGCTCCGAGTAGCCGTTGTTGTCGAGGTCCCCGGCGGTCGCGACGGCCATGCCGACGTGCGCCCCGGCCTGATCCAGCTCCCGGATGGTCGCCGTGGTCCCGACACCCGTCGCGGACCCGTAGTGGATGTACGCGGCGCCCTCGTCGGCCTGACCGTTGTCGTAGTACGGCGCACCCACGACGATGTCGGCGTAGCCGTCCCCGTTGAGGTCACCCGCGTTCGCCACGGCGTAGCCGAACTGCGCGGCGGCCTGGTGGGACTCCAGCTGCGCGGCGGCGGTGGTGGAGAGGCCCGTCGCGGAGCCGTGGTACACGAACACCGCGCCCTCGTCCGCCTGCCCGCCGTCAAAGAGCCTGGCGCCCACGAGCAGGTCGCCGTAGCCGTCGTTGTTGACGTCGCCGGCCGCGGCGATGGCCCACCCGTAGCCCTGCGCCACCGTCGCGGCGCTGCCGAGCGTGATCGTCGGATCGACCGTGACGGGCGCGACCGCGTCGCGGACGTCGACGACGATCCGCATCCCCCCGTCGCGGGCGTCGAAGCGCACGCCGAGCGCGCGGCCGCGCGCGTCCCAGGCCGCCAGGCCGTCGACGTGCAGCGCGGCGCCGTCGTCCGCCTGGACCACCACCGCGTCCGGTCGCACGTCGGCGTCGCCACCGGTGACGTCCACATCGAGGTGCAGCGTGGCCTGTCCCGGCGCGAGCGCCGCGACCGTGAAGCCCTGCTCCAACCCCTGCGGCCCGCTGGTCCACCATTCGGTCAGCCCGGGCCAGGTGCGCTCCGCGCGACGCACGCAATCGCCCGCGGCATCGACCGCGCCGTCGTCCACGCACGCGCCCACGGCAGGCGCGGCGGCGCCGAGCGGACGTCCGTCCAACGCGACCAGGTCGAAACGGACCGCGTCCGCGCCCGCGTCCGACGCAGCGCGCGGCACGACCGCCACACCGTCGGTGTCCATCCACGCCGCAATCGACTGGGGCCGGTTCGCAAGACGAAGGGTACCCCCCGCGATCGGCCGGGGCTGGAACTCGCTCGCCGCCACGCCCGCCTCCATCGCCACGGTCCAGCCCGCGTCGACCCGGCGCGGTGCCGCCGCGTCGTCCCCGGACGGATGCTTGGAATCGACGGGCGCGCCCTCCGGCGCACACGCGGCGAGGAGGACGAGGAAGGCGGACGAACGGCGCATGGCAACTCCAACGCGGACCTGTCACGGAACGTAACGAAAGGCACGCGCGTACGCCCGTCGGCACCGTGCCGCGCACGGGGTCGGCCCGGCAACCCGCGCGCCGGGCGCAGGACGGCGTGCCGGGCGCCATGCTACGATCCTCGCGTACGGGAGCTTCCGATGGTCCGCCCGCTGCTGTCGTTCCTGCTCGCGTGTGCCGACGACCCCGCGACGGACTCGGCCACGCCCTCCGATCCGACCGCGTGGGATCTCGCCGCGACGCACCCCGGCGCGGCGCTGCTCGGCGTCACCGGCACCTCGGAGCGCGACGTGTGGGCCTTCGGCGCGGACGACGGCACCGGCGGCCTCGTCCTGCGCTGGGACGGCGCCGCGTGGACGCGCGTGGCGAACCCCGACCGCCACGACCTGTGGTGGGGTCAGGTCTTCGACGACGGCACCGTCCAGGCCGTCGGCGAGGACGGCACCATCCTCCGCGGCACGTCGGACGGCCTGACGCGCATGGCGACGCCGGGCCTCGGCGGACAGACGATCTACGGCACCTGGGGCGCCTCCCCGGACGATTCCTGGGCGGTCGGCGGCTACGCCGGGCGCGCCGGGTTCGCGTGGCACTTCGACGGGTCGGCCTGGCGCGAGGCGGACCTGCCCGACGATCTCCCGCGCGACGCCGACGGCGAGCCCCCCGCGCTGTTCAAGGTCTGGGGGCCGACCGGTCCAGACGGCGAGGCGTGGATCGCCGGCAGCAACGGGACGCTCCTGCACCGCGTCGACGGAGACTGGCGCGTGGTGCCGACCGGAACCGACGCCCTGCTGTTCACCGTCCACGGAAACGGCGATACCGTGGCGGTCGTGGGTGCGGAGACGGTGCTCGTCGGCACCGGCGAGGCGTTCGAGGACGTGACGCCGCCCGGCGCCGGCATCCTGCAGGGTGTCCACGTCGAGGACGACGGCAGCGTCGTCGTCACCGGCGTGAGCGCCTCCACGTGGGTGCGCGCGCCCACCGGGCGATGGACCGAGCACCTCGGCGTGCGCGGGCAGTACCCGGAATCGCTGCACGCGACGTGGACCAGCCCCGAGGGCGGACGCTGGGCGGTCGGCGGCGGCGTGCTCTCCGGCGCGCTGAACGCCGGCCTGGTCGCGCACGAGGGGCCGATCGCCGCGATCTGGACGCCGCCTTCGCCCCCGGACCCCGGCGCGGTCACCTGCCCCGCGGGCGAGATCGATCCGGCGCCGGACGGGTCCATCGCCCGACGGTGGAACGAGCAGGCGATGGGCGCCATCCGCCGGGACATCCCGCGGCCGGGCGTGCACGCGCGCAACCTCTACCACCTCAGCCTGGCGATGTGGGATGCCTGGGCGACCTACGACGATCTCGCGGACGCCGTGCTCTCCGACGCCCGCGTGACGATCGCGGATCCCGCCGCCCGCGACGCCGCGCGGGACACGGCGATCTCCTTCGCCGCGTACCGGGTCCTGTCGCACCGCTACCCCGGCCTGGCGCAGGTGAACGGCGCCGTGACGGCCGCCTGCCTCGACGCGTTCATGGGTGTCCTGGGTCTCGACCCGACGGACACGCATCCCGACGGGGACGATCCCGTCGCGGTCGGCAACCGCATCGGCGCCGCGGTGATCGCCGCGTACGCCGACGACGGCGCGAACGAGTCGAACAACTACGCGGACACGACGCAGTTCACCCCGACGAACGCGCCGCTGGTGGTCGACCGGCCGGGCGCGACCTGCGCGGCGCCGGACGAGTGGCAGCGCCTGAACCTCGCGCGCGCCGAGACCCAGAACGGCCTCGTCCTCGACAGCGGCCTCCAGACCTACATCGGCGCGCAGTGGGGACTCGTCCGGCCCTTCGCGCTGGGCGACACGCGCGAGGGCACGTGGGCGCCCCTGCTGCTCGACGAGGACGTGCCCGGCGTGGACGATGCCGATGCCCCGGCGTGGGTGCTCGACGTGCTGCGCAAGCACGCCCAGCTCGATCCGTCGCTCCCCGGGACCCTCGACCTCTCGCCCGGCGCCACCGGCAACCACCCGCTGGGGACCGACGACGGGCACGGCCACGCCGTCAACCCCGTCACCGGGGCCGCCTACGCGCCGAACGTCGTGCGGATCGGCGACTTCGCCCGGGTGCTCGCGGAGTTCTGGGCGGACGGCCCGCGGTCGGAAACCCCGCCCGGCCATTGGAACGTCCTCGCGAACGAGGTCGGCGATGCCCTGGAGCCCGACGGGCTCCTGCTCCCCGGCGGCGACGGCGCGCCGGTGGACCGCCTGGCGTGGGACGTCCACCTGTACCTGGCGCTCGACGGCGCCCTGCACGACGCTGCGATCGCGGCGTGGGGCCTCAAGCGCGAGACGCTCGGGCCGCGCCCGATCACCCTCGTCCGCTGGATGGCCGAGCACGGCCAACGCTCCGAACCCGACGCCGCCGACTACGACCCGGACGGCCTGCCGCTGGAGGCCGGCGTCGTCGAGCGCATCACCGCCGAGAGTTCCGCGCCCGGCCAGCGCCACCACGCGCTGCGCTGGCACGTCGGCGAGCTCGCGGTGAAGACCTGGCGCGGCGAGCCCGGCGACCGCGCGAACGTCACCTCCGGCGTGGGCTGGGTGCGCGCGAAGGAATGGATGCCCTACCAACGCCGTACCTTCGTTACCCCGGCGTTCCCGGGGTTCGTGTCGGGTCACAGCACCTTCTCGCGGGCCGCGGCCGAGGTGCTGACCGGCTTCACGGGGTCGCCGTACTTCCCGGGGGGCCTCGGGGAGTTCGTCGCACCGGCGGGCGCCTACCTGGTGTTCGAGGACGGCCCCGCGACCGAGGTGCGCCTGCAATGGGCGACCTACCAGGACGCCGCCGACCAGGCCGGACAGTCCCGCCGCTGGGGCGGGATCCACCTCGCGCCGGACGACTTCGCCGGACGCCGTCTGGGCGCGCGGATCGGCGTCACGGCCCTGGACGCCGCCCTGCCGTGGTTCGACGGCACCGCGCGCATGGATGGGAGCGGCGGCCCGTGATCCTGCGCGTCCACACCGGACCGTGCGGGTTCGGCGTGGCGCTGGTGGCGTGGACCGACGCCGGCATCGCGGTGCTCCTGCTCGGGGGCGCGGGCGACGAGGACGCGCTGCGCGAGGACCTCCGGCGCCGTTGTCCCGACGCGACGCTCCGCGACGAGGACGCCTCCCCCGCGGTGACGACGGCGCTGGCGCACGTCGCGGACCCGGCAGGGACGCCCCGCCCGCCGCTCGACCTGCGCGGAACGGCGTTCCAGCGCGCGGTGTGGGCAGCGCTGATCGACCTTCCCCCGGGCGCCACGACCACCTACGGTGCGCTCGCAGTCGCGCTCGGACGGCCCGGTGCGGCGCGGGCGATCGCGCGTGCGGTCGCGACGAACCCCGTGGCCGTCGCGGTGCCC
>JACCDP010550210.1_pt1 | contig 23683 bp, 22 predicted proteins | sample 7445841 | NCBI WGS metagenome assembly JACCDP01 (sample SAMN15323441, study PRJNA562643) | freshwater metagenome | isolation source: river surface water | place: USA:Blue River Watershed | collected 2017-08-17
AGATGAAGTTGCCCAGGCTGTGAAAGATCGGCCGGCCCTGGTGGATCTCGGCGCCCATGACCAGGTGCGGGCCATGACCTACCACCAAGTCGGCACCCGCCTCCACAGCCCGCCGGCCAAACTCCAGGGCAAAGCGCGCCGGCTCGCCAAGCTCCACCTCGGTGGGTGCGGTCAGACGACCATCGCTGCCGAACTCGTGGTTGTGGAAGGAAAAAATCACCCAGTCAGCCTGGCTGCGCGCTTCGGCGATCCAGCGCAGGATGTCCTGCGCGTCGTCCTTGTTCGCACGGGTCGTGGTGCTGGCCTGCGCGCCGCGCTGGAACTTGGAGCCGAGAAACATCACGCTGTCGGCGTCATCGGCCGGCGCCTCACTGGCGCTGTAGAACATCGAGCGGTGGCGTACACGCTCCTGGCTCATGCCCAGCATGTCGCTCGCCCGCCGCAAAGCCTCCAGCGTGGCGTCGTCGACCGTGTAGCCGGTGGAAAAGCCCAAGGGGCTGATGCCTGGGCGGCCCGGGCTGTCCGGGCGCGAATCCGCGGCCCGGTTCCAGGGCCGAAAAAAAGCAGTGGCCGCCACCAAAGCCACCCGGCCCCTGGCAGTGTCCACATACACGGGCTTGCGCGCCTCCATCAACGTGCGGCCCGCACCCGCATAGGGCATGCGGTGGGCGCGCAGGTGGTCCATGCAGGCCACCAGACCGGTCGGGCCGTAGTCGGTGGTGTGGTTGTTGGCCAGCGAGACCACATCCACCCCCATCCAGCGCAGTTCCTCGAGCAACTCAGGGGCGGTGCTCATGGGCGTGCCCTGGGTGAAGTTGGACCAGCCCTCGTGGGCCTCGCGCACCGTGGTTTCCAAGTTGGCAAAGGTCACGTCGGTCGACTGCAGCACCTGGGCCAGGGCAAGAAAGGCCGGCTCCTGGTGCGGGCTCAGGGCGCGGGCGATCATGGCGTCGCCCACCAAGGCCATGGACAGCGTGCCGCGCTCAGCGGCGTACAGCGGCGCGCCCATTACTCGAGCGCGCCGACGGTTTCGTAAATGACCTTGCCGGTGCGTGAGGGAAAGCCCCCGCGAACGGCGCCGGGTCGCTGGTCGCGATAGATGGTCGCCATCGACGGGCTGAGGGCCCGGGAGTTGGGCACCGACATCCACATGCGCAGCAGGTGACGGCGGCGGTCCTCCTCGTCGAAGTCCTCAAACGCAGTGCGCGAGTGCAGCAGCACATGGTTATTGATGTACTGAATGTCGCCCGTCTCGAACATCGTGGAGAAGTGAAACTCGTCGCTGCCGGCCAGGCTGTCGAGCAAGGCCAAGGCCTCCTCCTGGATCGGGGTCAGGCGCGGCACGTCGGGGAAGCGCTGCGCCGAGATGATGTGCGTGCGCACGTAGCGGCAGGAGAACTTGCCCTCGTGCATATTGAAGATCGGCTGTTGGTAATGGGGCGATCCGCCCGGCTCTTCCTGGCCCTGCCAGCTCCAGGTGAAGGGCTGGTACAGCACCGCGAGCAAGTCGGGACGGCGCCTGGCGATTTCGTTGTGAACCGCCACCGAGCTGCAAATCATGCTCAGGCCGCCGGCCTTGGCGGTGCGCAGCACGAACAGACCCACCACATCACAGGTATCTGTGTGATAGGTGAGCTTCTGGTTGGAGGTGTAGCCGCGGCCGCTGGCGCTATTGAGGTCCACATTCATATTGCGCACATCACCCAGGATGTCGCCATTGCTGCTTTGGGTGACGGCGGTACCCATGTGCTTGCCGATGCCCCAGTAAATCAAGCGCAGTTCGGCCTTGGTGTGCTGTTCGACCGGAAATCCACGCAGCAGGAACAGGCCGAGGCCATCCTCGAGCACCTGGCGTGCGTGATCGAGCACGCGCGCCAGGGTCGGCAGGGGGAAATCCTCTTGTGCGAGGTCGGCCATGCCCTTGCCGCGCCGCTGCGCCTCGGCCAGTGCGGCCTGGATTTCCTGGATCTCGGCGCTCGAAAGGGTGTGTGTCCACTCCGGGGTGCGCCGCATGACTTCAGCGGCTTTCCAGTTGGCGGTGACATTGATAGGCGCGTGCATGGGGTTCTCAACTTTCGGGTGAATCAGTCCGCAGTGGTGCCGGTGGAGCGGATCACACCACCCCAACGGGCCTTTTCTTCGCGGGTGAAGCGGGCCGCCTCGGCCGGTGTGCTGATGATCAGGTCACGCACATCGAGGCCCTTGATGTCGCGCGCCGCCTCGGGCCGCTTGAGCGCTTCGGCGATGGCCGCATGAATCTTGTTTGCGACGGCCGGCGGCGTCTTGGGCGAGGCCACCAGGCCCGACCAAGACACGGACACGAAACCCGCCAGGACTTCATTCATCGTGGGCACATCGGGCAAGGCGGGGTGACGCTTTTCGCTACCCACTGCGATGACCTTGAGCTTTTTCTCCTGGATCTGCGGCATGGCGGTGGCCAAGCCCTGGAACATCAGGTCCACCTGACCCGCCATGAGGTCAGCGTAGGCCGGCGGACCGCCCTTGTAGGGAATGTGGACGATGTCCAAGCCGGCGGTGAACTTGAGGAGTTCTCCCGCCAGATGGGTGGTGGAGCCCGAACCGCTGGAGGCGTAATTGAGCTTGCCAGGGTTGGCCTTGGCGTAGGCGATCAACTCCCGCAGGTTGTTCACCGGCACCTTGGGGTGGGCCAGAAGCACGTTGGGGTTGGCTGCAATGACCGAGACGGGCACGAATTCGTCTGAGTCGTAGCCCAGTTTTTTGTACAGGCTCTTGTTGATGGCGAGCGGCCCGGGGGGCGACAGCATCAAGGTATAGCCATCACCAGGGGCGTTGAACAAGGCCTCGGCGCCAATGTTTCCGGCGGCACCAACCCTGTTTTCGACGATGACGGTCTGGCCCCATTTGGTCTGCAGCCTCTCGCCGATGATGCGCGCCAGAGTATCCGCAGCGCCGCCCGGCGGCACGGGCACGATGATCTTGATCGGGCGTACGGGGTAGTCCTGCGCATGCACCAGAGGCGCAGCGGCCAAGGCCAGGGTTGCAGCCAGGGCCAGGCCCAGGCGTCGCCAAAGTTTGCTTTGCATCGTTGGGTCTCCTTCGTTCATGTTGATCTTGATCGGCAGGGGCTCGCAATGAAACCATTGATCCGGTCAAGCGCCCGCAGGGCATGACAGCATGGCCCGCGCGCGAGGCACCGAACCAGCCTCACCCGCCGTGTAAGTCTTGATCTGTATCAGCCGGGAGATTATCGAGGCCTGCTATATGCATCAAATACAATGTTTTTAGGTCGTTATCCGTATTTTGAATAGCAATCCATGAACCTGCGCGCGCTTCGCCGCTTTCTGGCCGTGGTCGAACTGGGCAGCATCAACAAGGCCGCCACTCAGCTCAATGTTTCGCAGCCCTCGCTGTCCAAAGACATTCAGGAGCTGGAGACACACCTGGGCGGCAAGCTGTTCCTGCGCACCACCCGCGGGGTGAGCCTGACCGACCTGGGCCAGACCATCTTCAAGCGTGCCAAGCTGGTCGAGGCCGAGCTGCAAAAGCTGCAAGACGAGGCCGACGCCATGCGCCAGGTGTCCCTGGGCACCGTGAGCGCCGGCGTGGTGCCCGGCTTCATGCAAAGCCAGGTGCTGCCCAACGCCACACTCAAGCTGGTCGAGCGCGCCAGCCGGCTCACCGTGAACTACCGCTTCGGCACCCGCAAGAGCCTGCTGCAGCCACTGGTGCTGGGCGAGTTGGACTTCATCATCGTCGGCATGGACGACGAGGACGAGGCGCTGGACGAGTTGATTGCCGAGCCCCTGACCACCGACCGCAACGCGCTGGTGGTGCGCGCTGGCCATCCCATCCTCGCGCAAGCCGATGCGCTGCACCGCGCGCTGGCCACCTACCCCTGGCTGGTGCTGTCTGATTGCGTGCAACTCGAACGCGCGCTGGGTGCCCTGGTCCGCAAGCGCGGCACACCCTTCAACAACAGCGTGATCCGCACCGACTCCTTCCACTTCTTTCGCAGCACGCTCACCGCCAGCGACTGCATTGGCCTGACCCGCTACGACGCAGCCAGACCCGAGACCGAAGCCGGCAAAGTGGTGGAACTGCCCCTGAAACAGGCCAAGCTTTTGGGGGCGCACCGAATCGGCATCATGCGGCGCAAGGACACGCCGCTGACCACCGCCGCCCAGGCGCTGGTGACCGAGATCTACCGGCATCTGGGCAAGAAGATGCCGCCCTCCTTCGCGCGATCCTGAGCGTCAGCGCTGCCTGGGCCGCCCGTGACGCCTGAGCGACCGGACGCGACCGGGCGTCCAGACGCCTCAGCGCGCAGGCGCCCAAGCGCTCGCCTGGGCCAGCGGCCAGTAACGCTGGAACACCGGGGGCAGCGTGGGCGCGAGCGCCAGGTCTTGCAGCAACACCCCCGGGGCCAGCGTATCAACCTGGTCCGTCAGCGGCATCGCCCGGCCGTCTTCGTCACGGCCCATGAGGTGCTCGGTCGTCACCTGCGCGGGCGACATCAGCCCCGCAGCGCCCAAAAGCTCGCCCAGTGCGTGCAAGGTGTTGGCGTGGAAGTGGGCCACCCGCTGGGCTTTGTCCTCCACCACCACCGCGCGCTGGCGTACCGGGTCTTGCGTGGCTACGCCGGTAGGGCATTTGTCGGTATGGCAGCTGCGCGATTGAATGCAGCCCAGCGCGAACATGAAGCCGCGCGCCGAGTTGCACCAGTCGCCCCCCAGCGCCAGGCAGCGCGCGATGTGAAAGGCCGACACCACCTTGCCCGAGGCGCCGATGCGAATGCGCCCTCGCAGGCCAGCGCCCACCAGGCTGTTGTGAACCAAGCGCAGCCCATCGCGCAGCGGCATGCCCACATGGTCGGCAAACTCGATCGGCGCCGCACCAGTGCCGCCCTCGGCGCCGTCGACCACGATGAAGTCGGGCACCAGCCCGGTCTCGAGCATCGCCTTGACAATGGCGAACCACTCGAGCGGCTGCCCCACACACAGCTTCATGCCCACCGGCTTGCCGCCACTGAGTTCGCGCAGGCGGGCGATGAACTGCATCATCTCCACCGGCGTGGAAAAGGCCGAGTGCCGCGCCGGCGAGATGCAGTCTTGCCCCATGGGCACGCCACGCGCCTGTGCGATTTCGGGGCTGACCTTGGCGGCAGGCAGCACACCACCATGTCCAGGCTTGGCCCCTTGTGAGAGCTTGAGCTCGATCATCTTCACTTGCGGCGAGCGTGCCTGCTCAGCGAAGCGCTCAGGGTCGAAGCGGCCCTCGGGCGTGCGGCAGCCAAAGTAGCCCGAGGCGATCTGCCAGACCAGGTCGCCGCCCGGCTCTCGGTGGTGCACCGAGATACTGCCCTCGCCGGTGTCGTGGGCAAATCCGCCCAGCGCGGCGCCCTTGTTCAAGGCGCGGATCGCCGGGCCTGAGAGAGCACCAAAGCTCATGCCTGAGACGTTGAACACCGACATCGCATAGGGCTGGGTGCACTGGCCCTCGCCCACCATCACCCGGAAAGTGTTGGGATCGGGCGCCACCGGCTGCATGGAGTGGGGCATCCACTCGGTGCCCGGCGCGTACATGTCCTTGATGCTGCCAAAGCCACGCTTGTCGTTTTGCACTTTGGAGCGCGCGTAGACGATGGCCCGCTCGTTGCGCGAGAAGGGAATCTTCTGCTCGTCGTCTTCCAGGAAGTACTGCCGCAGTTCGGCGCGGAAGCCCTCGAGCCAGTAGCGGAAGCGCCCGGTCAGCGGGTAGTTGCGGCGAATGGCATGTGAGGTCTGCAGCAGGTCCTGGACGCCCATGGCAAACAGCAGCAGGCTGGCCAAGCCGAGCACCGGATGCACGAACCACAGAAGGCCGGCGGCGGGCAGGGTGATTGCCCAAGGGAGGTAGCGGGAGAGGGACGACATCGGCGGTACTCCTCGGCCAGAACGACCTAGCGACACCCATGATGCCACCCCCTTATGACCATTCTCATCCGGTGATTTACCACTCACTTTCGCAGTAATTGCGCGTCGGCGCAGGGCTATCGCGGCAGGGTCACCGCGGGCCTGCGTCACAATCGAGCTCAGCAGTAGAAGTGGAGACGCTCGATGGAAAACCCAGCAGGACAGGGTCATTCCAGAACCCGACGGTGCATCAGCTTGGCCCTGGCCGCCCTCGCCTTCTTGGCGGCGGCCTGCAGCCCAAAGACGGACAGCATTGCCGCCACGGCCACCAGCCCCGGCCCCGTCGCGGCCACCGCCCCGACCCAGCCCGCAAGCGCCGGGCCTGCGCTCAAGCCAGGTCTGCGGCCTCTGGCCGGCTTCGACAAATGCCGGCAATTCTTCCCCGGCGAACTCCCCCGCGTGCCCGAGGCGCGCCTGACGCTCTCGCGCGACCTGTGCTACGACGCGTTTGCCATCTTGCATTCCGGCCAGTCCAAGACCGCGGTCTTCGTCGTGCAGCGCCTCACCAGAGAGATACTGGAAGACGCCGCCGATGAAAAGCGCGGCAACCGCTTCTTCGCCGACGCCCGACTGCCCTCGCGCGAGCGCGCCAACCTCGAGGACTACAAGGGCTCAGGCCTCGACCGCGGGCACATGGCCCCGGCCGCCGACATGCCCACCGCGCAGGCCAACGACCAGTCGTTCAGCCTGGCCAATATGGTTCCCCAGGCGCGTATCAACAACCAGCGCACCTGGGCCGATATCGAGAAGGCAACGCGGCACTATGTCCGGCGGGCCAAGGGCCCTGTGTTCGTGTTCACCGGACCGGTCTACGCCGGCGGAGCGTCTCGCACGGTGGGCCCCGGCAAGGTCTGGGTGCCCACCCACCTGTACAAGCTGGTCTACGACGCAAGCACCGGCAAGAGCTGGGCCCACTGGGTGGAGAACACCGATGAGGCGCGCGCGGGCAAACCCATCACCTACCGCGAGCTGGTCGAGCGCACCGGCATCGAGTTCCTGCCTGGCGTCAGCGCTGCGCAGTGAAACCCCTTCCAACATGACCCCTATCTCCCACGCACCTCTCCACATGGGCGAGGCTGATGTCGCCATCCTCGGCGCTGGTGCCGCCGGCATGTTCGTCGCGCTCGCCGCACAGGCGCGCGGCCTGCGCGTAGCACTCTTCGAACCGTTAGCAGACACCCCCAACAACTTCGCCATCAGCGGCGGTCTGTTCCCGGCGGCGGGCTCGGCACTCCAGCGCGCTGCCGGTGTGGACGACAGTCCCGAGGCCTGGCTGGCCGACCTGCGCGCCTTCGCGCCAGGCATGGTCAACGAGAACATTGCCGAGGCCGTGGCGCTGGCGCTGCCTGCAGCCAGCGAGATGCTGGTGCAAGCCTGTGGCGCGCCGATCCGCTTCCTGCCGGAGATGGTGGCTCCGGGCCACAGCCGGACACGCTTTCACAGCGTGGTGCCGGCCTCGGGCGCAGCCCTGCACGCCTGGTTTCGGCAAGCCTCGAGCGGGCAAGTTGGCATCGAGTGGGTCAGACACCGGGCCGAGGTGACGCGCGGGACTGCCGGCTTCGAGCTGCACACGCCCGCAGGCCGCATCCGCACACCGCAGCTGGTGCTGGCCGGCGGCGGTTTCGGTGCCAACGCCGAGTTGGTGGCCCGCTTCATCCCGGGCATGGCCAGTGCCTTGCACAACGGCTCACCCACCCAGGACGGCAGCGTGCTGCAGCTCGGGCTGGACTGGGGCGCGCAGGTCTGGGGCATGGACGGCTACCAGGGCCAGGGCCACACCAACCCTGGCGGTGTGACCCGCCTGGGCATGTCGATCCCGACGCTGGGCGGAATCCTGGTCAATCGGCAGGGGCAGCGCTTCATCGCCGAGGACATCGGCCCGTCGGGCCTCGCGCCGTATGTGCTGGCGCAAGCGGGCGGGCAAGCCCTCGAGGTGTTCGACGCGGCGATCGAGGCCCAGTTGGGAAACCATGGGGCCTACCAACAGGCGCTCAAAGCCGGCTGCGTGATGACCGACCACACCCTCGAAGGGCTGGCGCGGCAGGCGGGCGTCGATCCGCTGGCCTTGTCCCAGGCCGTCACGGACGCTGGCGCCTGTGCCCGAGGTGAGCGGGTGGACCCGTTGGGCCGCCGCGAGTTTGCGCGTGCGCTCGCCGCGCCCTTCAAGGCCTCCTGGGTGACGGGTGCCCTGTCTCACACGCAAGGAGGCTTGCTCACGCGGGATGACGGCGCTGTGCTGCACCACAGCGGCGAGGTGATGGCAGGTCTGTACGCGGTAGGCGGCACTGCCGCCGGCCTGTCGGGCCGCGGCGCAGACGGGTACCTGCCAGGCAATGGCCTGGCCCAGGCCTTCGGCCTGGGCTGGCGGGTGGCGCAAGCGCTGGTCAAGGGCTGAATAGGCCACGCAGTGGCCTTCGCCCACAGGGGCACCCCACGGCGAGCCTTCGCTCGCGGAGCGGCCCAGGAGGCGACCCACTCAGGTCGCCCCGACCGGCGCGCGTTTATTCGGCCTTGGCGCCGGAGATCTCGACCGCGCGCTTGAACTTGCCCATCTCGTTGCGCTGGAAGGCCAGGGCCTCCGCCGGCGTCGAAGCAATGATGGTGGCGCCCTGTGCATCGAGTTGCTGGCGAACGGCCGGGTCGTCCAGCGCCTTCTTTACCTCGGCGTGGATACGGCTCACCACCGCCGGGGGGGTGCCCGCCGGCGCCATCAGCAAAATCCAGGCGGTGGCGTCGAAGCCGGGGATGGACTCCGAAATCGCCGGCACACCCGGCAGCTGGGGCGAGCGCTTGAGCGACGTCACCCCGAGGGCGACCACCGCGCCCGCCTTGATCTGCCCAACGAGGGAGGGCAGACCCTCAACGCCCACCTGCACGTCACCGGCCATCACTGCTTGAACCGCTGGCGCACCCCCGCGATAGCCCACGTGGGTGAGCTTGATGCCAGCGTCGGCCTTGACCAGCTCCATCACCAGATGGGAGGTGGTGCCCGCCCCCGAGGAGGCGTGGGCCAACTTGTCGGGCTGCGCCTTGGCGGTGGCAATGAACTCGCCCAGGCTCTTGAAGTTCTGCTTGGGGCTGGTCACCACCACCTGGGGGAAAGAGACCAGTTGGGTCACCGGAACGAAATCCTTGAGGGCGTCGTAGGGGAGCTTGGCGAACAGATAGGGGTTGATCGCCATCGTGCCGGGGGAACCCAGGAGCAGGGTGTAGCCGTCGGGCCTGGCGCGGGCAGCAAACTCGGTACCGATGTTGCCGCTGGCACCCGTCTTGTTGTCGATGTTCATGCCCTGGTTGGTGTTGGCCGCCATCTTTTGCGCCACGATGCGGGCCACCACGTCGACCGCAGAACCGGCCGCGAAGGGATTGACCCAGGTCACCGGCCGGCTGGGCCAGTCTGCCTGAGCCTGGACGCCCAGCGGAGCCAGCAGGGGCAGGGCGAGCAGGGCTGGCAGGGCGGCGCGCGCCAGACGGCGGCGCGAAAAGGACGAGGTCATGCAGGGTCTCCTTGTTGTTGAATGCAGGGGTTGCCCGCCCCCGGCCGCCAGAGACGGCCGGGGGCGGCATTACCCATCACCGCCTTTTATAGCGCAAAGGCGCTTCTCTATACTGCCAAGGGTTGCTTCGGGACCCGAGCGACACCCCGAAAAACAGGCAAACCAAAAATGAATTCCAACGAGACCAACGTCTGGCAAGGCCGAACTACCCAGTGGGTCAACTTCCCGGCGTTCTTGTTGTGGGGGTTGCTGGCGCTCACCGTGGTGCTGCTACCAATTTCAGCGGGCGTCATTCTGTGACGCTACCTGGTGGTGCGCAACGAAGAATACGAACTGACCAGCGAGCCGCAACGTGAAGGGCGTGCGGGTCTCTGAACTGGAGTGAGGCGGGGTTGTTCGATCGCCGGGCGACGGCCCCCGGGCCGCTCCGCTAAAGTCGCACTTCCAAAAAAAAGAGAGAGCGGTGCAGGCCAGCCCGACACCGGCCCCACATGAATCACGGAGACACCCTCATGACCCATCAAAACCCACGTCATCCCTCCCGTCGTCAATGGCTTGCCCAGGGCGGCGCCCTGCTTGGCGCAGCCTGGGCCACCCCCGCTGCCTGGGCGCAGACGGCTGCTGGCAGCAGCACCCCGATCCGCATCCTGGTGGGCGCCTCCCCCGGTGGATCGACCGACACACTGGCACGTGCCGTCGGCACCGAAATGGGCAAGCTGCTCGGTCGCCAGGTGATCGTCGAGAACCGCGCCGGCGCCGGTGGCAACCTGGCAGCCGACGCGGTGGCCAAGGCAGCCCCCGATGGCAACACCCTCCTCATGAGCTTTACCAGCCATGCCATCAACGCCTCGCTCTACCCCACCCTGCCCTTTGACCCGATCAAGGACTTCACCGCCCTGACCTGCGTCGCCACCCAGCCCTCGGTGCTGGTAGCCCACCCCTCCGTTCCGGCCAAGGACGTCAAGGAGTTGATTCAGTACGCCAAGACCCGTCCGGGCAAACTCAATTTCGCAATCGGCGGCGTCGGCTCCTCGCTGCACCTGGCGGGCGACCTGTTCAAGATGCAGTCGGGACTGTTCATCGTGAACATCCCCTACAAGGGCACGGCCCCGGCGGTGCAAGACGTCATCGCCGGCCAGGTCGACCTGATGTTCGCGCCCCTGGTCAACACCATTCCCAACATCCGCGCCGGGCGGCTTAAGGCACTGGGCGTCACCAGCAAACAGCGCCTGCCGCAGTTCCCCGATGTGCCGGCCATCGCCGAGGCCCTGCCAGGGTATGAGTCGAGCGCCTGGTTCGGCCTGTTTGGGCCCGGTCGCATGGACCCGGCCCTGACCCGTCGCCTCTCCGATGCGGCCCGCCAGGCGGTGCAAAGCCCGGATGTCCGCCGCCGGATCGAGAGCGACGGCGCCGCGGCGGTGGGCAACCCGCCAGAAGAGTTCTCGCGTTTCGTGCAGGCCGAAATTGATCGCTGGGGCCAGGTGGTGCGCTTCTCGGGTGCCAAGCCGGAATAAGCCGGCTCCGACTCGCACCGCACCTTGATCACCGACCCCGCCTTCTACGCGGTAGCCGCGCCCGCAGTTCTCCTGCTGGGCATGAGCAAGAGCGGGTTCGGCTCCGGGTTCGGGTCGCTGGCGGTACCCATGATCGCCCTCATGGTGCCGGTGCCCCAGGCGGCGGCCATTCTCATGCCGGTGCTGCTGGTGATGGACTTGCAAGGCCTGCACGCCTTCCGTGGTCACGTTGACAAGGCACTGCTTCGCTTCATGCTGCCCTTCGGGCTGCTGGGCATTCTCATCGGGCTGCTCTTGTTCAAACTGCTCGACGCCCGTTGGGTGGCCGGGCTGGTGGGCGTGTCCACCCTGGCCTTTCTGGCGCAACGCCTGCTCTGGCCGCCGCGTCCGGACAGCCAACCTCCCCCCCGGTGGTTAGGCGGCATCCTCGTAGCCTGTTCGGGCTTTACCAGCTTTATCGCGCACGCGGGCGGTCCACCGATCAATGCCTACGTCATTCCACTGAAGCTCAGGCCCCTGGTGTTCACCGCCACCATGTCTTTCTTCTTCTTCGTCATCAACCTGAGCAAATGGGTCCCGTATGCCACGCTCGGTTTGCTCGACATGACCAATATGGCCACCTCGCTGGCCCTGCTGCCGCTGGCGCCGGTGGGCGTGTGGATCGGCGTGCGCGTCGCGCATCGCATACAGCCTGAGCTGTTTTACCGGCTGATCTACCTGGGCATGTTCCTCACCGGTTTGAAGCTGGTGTGGGACGGCTTTTTGGCGGGCCACTGAGCCCCTGCGGCAGCAGCAAGGGCACCTCCAGGCGGTAGCCTGGGGCGCCCTAGCTCTCGAGGTCGAGCTTGCGCTCGCGCGCGACCTTGGTCCAGCGCTCGATATCGGCCTTGATGTAGGCGGCGAAGACCTCCGGCGTCATGGGTCGCAGGGCGACCGCCTCGGCCGAGAGCTTTTCCTGGAAGTCTGGCTGCGCCAGCACGGCGCCCAGCGCGTCGACCAGGGTCTTGGTCACCGGCGCCGGCAGTCCGGCCGGGCCCATGATGCCGTACCACTGCTCGCCGTCGAAGCCTGGCAGGCCCAACTCCGCAAAGGTGGGAACCTCGGGAAAGAGCGGATGCCGCTTCGGGCCAGTAACGGCCAGCGGCCGGATACGACCGTTGCGGATATGGGGCGAGGCGCCGGCCAGGCTGGGGAAAGAAGCCTGGGTCTGACCAGCGATGAGGTCCACGATGGCGGGCGCCGCTCCCCGGTAGGGGATGTGGGTCATGAAGGTACTCGTCTGCAACTTGAACAGTTCTCCCACCAGGTGGGTCAAGGTACCCGCGCCGGCCGACCCATACGCGAGCTTGCCTGGCCGGGCACGGACATAAGCGACAAAGGACTTCAGGTCTTGCACCGGCACACCGGGGTTCACGCACAGCACGTTGGGTGCGGTACCGATCATCCCGATGGGGGTGAAGTCCTTCAGCGCGTCAAAGGGGAGCTTGCGGGTGGCCGGCGCGGTACCGTGGGTGGCCACGTAGGCCTGGATCAGGGTGTAGCCATCGGGGACGGCGCGCGCCGCCGTCTGAGAGGCAATGACACCGCTGCCGCCGGCAATGTTTTCCACGGTAATGGCCTGCCCCAGCACCTTGGCCAGACGCTCACAAGTGTTGCGGGCGATCATGTCCGCGCCACCGCCAGCCGCCACGGGGACGATGTAGCGGATCGGTTTGGCGGCAGGGTAAGCACCCTGGGCCCAGGCAAGGGGGCTGGCGGTTGCAGCAGATGCCGCCACCACAAAGGTTCTACGCTGAATATCACGCATGGTCTTGTCTCTCTGGCTTGTGTATGCCCGGGCAGAAGTCCCTGGGGGTATCCTCACTGCAAGCCCAGGATCTGCGGGGTGAAGACGGGCAGAAGCCGAGATGTTAGGCGTAAAGCGCGCAGATCGCACGCGCCGCTGTTTCTACGGCCAATCTCAAGGCGGCGTTGCCCACCACTTCCACCTGGGCACCGTAGCGAAGGATGTCCATCACCAAATCTTGCGGCTTGTCGTAGGGCAGCATCAACTGCAACCGCCCATCGTCCAAGTGGTGAACTCGCTGCATCGGGTGCCACTGCTCCTTGGCGGCGACCTGCGCCGCCTCGGCGGAGAAGACCAGCACCGCCCAGTGATTGGGTTCACCAGGAAAAGCACCGTAGCCACCGTCCATCAAGCGCTCGACTTCAGACAAGGGAATTTCCACAGCTGCCTCCTCCAGCACCGTCAACTCGGCGGCTGGATCCAGGGCGATTCGGTGTAGTTCCTGCAATTCATGGCACCAGGAGTCCAGGTACCAAGTTCGGTGGTGGACCAAACGCTGGGGTGAAATGTGTTTTACCGTCTCGGCCTGGTGAGACTGGGCGGAATACACAAGGCGCAAGCGCTTTCGCCGAATCAGCGCCGTCGTCACTTTGTCGAACGCTGCGGGGTCTACCGCACGCTTGCCTGGCATTGAAAATCGAATGCGGTCGGCTAGCTCCCAACTGCCATCCGAATACGACATCAGCGCCTGCACCCGCTGCAACATATCTTTCAGGCGCGGGGCCAGCCCCTCCGAGGGATCAATCTCCGACAGCAGGCGTTGGGCCAGCAACAGCGAAGACAAATCCGCTTCACTGAACCAGAGTCCCGGCATTTCCTGGCGTGGGCGCTGGGGCGACTCGGCCACTTGGTAAGTGCGCTCGAACGCGTCGTATTCAACCGGCGTGCCCAACTGCTCGCGCAAGTACTTGAGGTCACGCTTGAGCGTTGCCGGCGAGACCTCCATGCGAACAAGCATCTCGTCAAAGCGCAAGCGCTTGCGATCGCGCAGCAGATTTGCGAGCTTGAAGATCCTCTCCGTGCGTCCCATTTCAACTCAATGCGCGCACTGCACCAAGAGCCGCGCCGTTCGCAGCGGGCGGTTGAATGGGAGGTGAAGAGGCTTGAATTTCCACGAACTGCAACAACACAATATCTGTTATTCGAAAACAGAATGTTGAGGCTTTGGACGCTCAGTTTTTGAGCCAAGGGGCAATCATTCACCTCGGGTTTTCCCGCGAATTTCCCGGGGTTGGCTCAAACAGATTTGTTTAAATAATGAGGCAACTCTCCTTTTCTGTGCTAACTGACCATTACTGGCAAAGGGACAACCACTTCCGATTTGGCAAATACGTAAAGCTCGCCAGATGAGCCCTTCGCCTGCAATTTCATCCAGCCCGCGCCGCCAAAACGAGAGCTCCGTTGGCTCAAGCGGTGACCCGAGACAGGCACAGACTCCAGGCCTCCGGCAACCAACCTCCAGCCAGGTAAGCGCAATTCGAGGAAGTTCATGAGCGAATCCGTCCGCCTCTACCGCTATCAAACCCTCCTCGGCACCCGGCGTGCGGTACCCACGCAGGAGTTCCTGGACGAACTGGAGATTTCTCTCGCCACCTTCAAGCGCGACATCGCCAAGCTGCGTGACCAACTGGGGATGCCCATCGTCTTCGACCGGGAGCGTGGCGGTTATGTGCTGGAGGGAAACGGCGCCAGCCCCCTGCCCGGGATGTGGTTCACACCCCAGGAACTGGTCGCCTTGGCCACCATCCAACAATTGCTGGTACAGCTACAGCCGGGCCTCCTTGCCGACACCCTGGCGCCCATCAAGACGCGTCTGGCCGACCTGCTCAAGACCCACGGCCTGAGTGACCAGGAAATGGCCCAGCGGGTACGCATCGTCCACGCCGTCAAACGCAACGTGCTGCCGCAGTCTCTCGAGGCCGCAGCCTCGGCCACCATGCGTCGGCGCCGCCTGCACTTCGTGCACTTCAACCGGGCCAGTGGGGAGCGGGTGGAACGAGAGGTGTCGCCTCAGCGCCTGGTGCTGTATCGGGACAACTGGTACCTGGACGCGTGGTGCCACCTGCGCAATGCACTGCGTAGTTTCGCGGTCGATGCGGTCGAGGAACCGCGGGTGCTGGACGAAGAGGCCAAAGACATGGCGCCGCAGGAGATTGACGCCGTCGTCTACCACTCCTACGGCATCTTCGCTGGCAAGCCCCAGGCTTGGGCGCGGCTTCGCTTCACACCCGAGCGGGCCCGCTGGGTCGCGGGCGAGCAGTGGCACCCGGAGCAGGAGAGCCGCACACTGGAAGACGGCTCCTACGAGCTGGCCATCCCTTACGCCGACGACCGAGAGCTTATTGGCGACATCTTGCGATTCGGGCCAGACGTGCAGGTGATCGGACCGCAGGCCCTGCGCCAGAAGGTGCAGCAAAAACTGCTGGCCGCGGTGGGGCGCTACGTCGACTGAGCGTGGCGCCTAACGCCGGCCTCTGCCTGCTCCCGAACATCGCGCAGAAGGATCCGAACGCATCAGTCGGCCAACATCACTCGGCCAACGCCAGGTTCTGGAACTTGGTCTGCGTGTTCACGAACCCGAGCCTGGCCGTCCCGGTGGGGCCGTTGCGTTGCTTGGCGATGATGATTTCCGCGACACCAGGCTCCTTGCAGGCCTCCTTGGTGTAGTACTCGTCGCGGTAGATGAACATGATGACGTCGGCGTCTTGCTCGATAGCACCCGACTCACGCAGGTCACTCATCATGGGTCGCTTGTCGGTACGCTGCTCCACGCCACGATTGAGTTGTGAGAGGGCAATCACCGGGCAGGCCAGTTCCTTGGCAAGCATCTTGAGTCCGCGCGAAATCTCGCCCAGAGCGGTGGCGCGGTTCTCCTCGCTGGAACCCGCGCTGGTGGTCATGAGCTGCAGGTAATCGACGACGATCAAGCCGAGCTTGCCGTCCCCCAACCGGGCCAGCCGCCGGGCGTTGGACCGCAGTTCGCTCACGGTGAGGCCTGGCGTCTCATCGATGTGCAACTGCACGCCGCGCAGCTGGTCAATCGCCTCCGCCAAACGCGGCCACTCCTCGTCGGCCAGCCGGCCGGTTCGAAGGTGTGTCTGGTTGATGCGGCCAATCGACCCGACGATGCGCACCGCCAACTGGGCGGCGCCCATCTCCATCGAGAACACGGCGACGGGCAGCCGCTCATGAAGCGCCACATGCTCGGCGATGTTGATGGCAAAACTCGTTTTGCCCATGCTGGGCCGCGCCGCCAGGATGATCAAATCGCCCGCCTGCAGGCCCGACGTCATCCGGTCCAGGTCATAAAAACCCGAGCGCAGGCCGGTCACGTCGCTGGGGTTTTCTGCCCGCTCTTCGACCTTGGCGATCAGGTCAATGACCAAATGCTCCAGCGAGTGGAAGCCTTGCGTGAGGCGCGAGCCCTCCTCGCCGATCTTGAACACCCGCTTTTCGGCCTCGTCCAGCAGGGTGGCAACTGGCTTTCCCTCGCCGTTGAAGCCGCTGGCGGAGATCTGGTCACCCACCGCGATGAGTTTTCGCAAGATGGCGCGCTCGCGCACCAGCTCGGCATAGCGCTTGATATTGCCCGCACTGGGCACGTACTGGGCCAGCTGGTTCAGGTAAGGCAGGCCACCAGCATCGGCCTCACGTCCCTTGCCTTCCCCATGCGACCGCAGCTCCTCGAAGACGGTCACCACATCGGCGGGCTTGTCGGCGGCAATAAGCGCGGCCAGTGCACGAAAGATCTGGCGATGCTCGCCCCGATAAAAGTCGCTCTCGGTGACCATGCCGTCGACCTGCTCCCAGGCGCCGTTGTCCAACAACAGCGCACCCAACAGGCTCGACTCAGCCTCGATGGAATGCGGGGGGATCCGCAGCCGCTCCCTGTCCAACGGAATGACATTGTCGAACTCCAATTGCACCTTCAATCCTCCTCAAATCGGCGTGAATTCGCCCTGATTTACGAAGGTGCATGGTGTGGGTGCTGCGGCTCATGAGGTGAGCCCCACGACTTTGGAGAGGCACCTGAAGACACGCCCCACTGGGCGATCCCGAGATGCGCTAGCCCTGGAATGGATTTCTCACCGTGAGCGTCTGATCGATGACCTGGCCGTCTTGCAAATCTTCCGAGAAGAGCGTGGTGCATCCCGACTCCAGCGCTGCGGCCACGATCAAGGCGTCGTAAAAAGAAAACCTGTACCGCTCGGCCACAGCCAGTCCACGCTGGTGAATCTGGGTGGTCAATGCAATCACTTGGCAGATGTCGATGATGGGCGCAAGCGCTTCGCGGACCTCCGCCACCCTCATGCCCAATTTGCGCAGAGCCACCGATGTGAACTCATTGAGCACCTGCACGCTGATGGTGCCCCCCGCTGCCAACACTTCCTCGACCCGATCCGCCCTGCCCGGTTCGGCAGAGAGCAGGTAGAGCAGTACGTTGGTGTCGAAAAATCGGTCAGCCACGCTCGTTGGCTTCCAAGCGGTCGAAGCGGAAGTCCGCCGGCAAGCGACCGCGAAACTTGCGCAGCCGGGCGAGTACTTCGCGCGCACCCGGCTTTTTCACGATCTCGAAGGCGCGGGCGCCGGCAACCTGAATCTCGATGTCGTCGCCCTCTTTGAGGCCCATCGCGTCGACGACAGCCGCAGGCAGACGCACAGCCAAGCTGTTACCCCATTTGGACACTTGCATGGTGAGCTATCGGCAGTTGATATACATAGTTTATTGTATATCTCCAAAAGCCACCGCAGGCCTCTCACGCTCCCGCGGCCAATTCCGGTCACCTCCCGTCAATTCCACGGCGGCAAGCCCGGCAAGCAGGGACATGCCGGCTGCACCTTCGCAGAGCAATCAGGTCTTTGAAGCTCCTGCAAGTCGCGCGCCGCACAAAGCCGTCCACACCCTCAGCTAACCAGAAACTCCCGCAACAGCCCCACAAAGTCGCCGGGCCGCTCCAGTTGCGGCATATGCGCCAGGGGCAACTCGACGCAGGCCGCGCCGGGGATCTGCGCGGCGATCTCCTGGCCGAGTTCAGGAGGGGTAGAAGGGTCGTAACGGCCGGTGACCACCAGAGTGGGCACGGCAATTCCAGGCAGGGTATCGCGCTGGTCCATGTCACGCACCGCGGCGGCGCAGCCCAGGTAGCCGTCTACATCGACCTTCAGAAAGGTGGCGCAGGCGCGGGCGATCACCGCCTGGCAGTCAGCCTGGACCTGCGCATGCGTCTGGAACGCCGGGGTGAACCAGCGCTGCATCGTGGCCTCGACCTGGGACGCCAGGCCCGAAGCCTTCACCGCGGCGATGCGCTCGGCCCACACCTGGGCGGGCAAACGGGCGGCGGTGTTGGACAGCACCAGGCGGTCGAGCCTGTGGGCCGCATGGCGCCCCAGCCACATGCCAATCATCCCGCCGATCGACACACCGGCGAAATGAAATCGGCTGGCACCGGCGGCGTCCGCCACCGCCAGCGCGTCACGGGCCAGCAATTCAATGGAGTAGTCCACACCGCGGGAAGACGCATCGAGCGTGGACGCGCCGTGACCGCGCGCGTCGTAGCGAATCACCCGGAACTGGTCTGCCAGCAAGCCAACCACTGCGTCCCATGAGCCCATGTCAGAGCCCAACGAGTTCGCCAGAAGCAGCGCGGGGCGGTCAGCTGGCCCCTGCGCCTGCCAGGCGATGCGAGCCCCGGCGTGCGCAACAAAGTTCTGGCCGGCCGGCGCCTGCACCACGCTCACTCGCCCTTGATGTTGGCCGCCTTGACCACCACCGCATTGCGCGCCAGTTCCTTGCGCAAGAACTCGGCATAGTCAGCGCCTGAACCCTTTCCGACAGTGGCCGCCTGGTCCTCGAAGGGCTTGCGCACCTCAGGCGAGGCCAAAATGGCATTGAGCTCCCGGTTCAAGCGGTCGATGATGGCCTGCGGCGTGCGGGCCGGCACAAACAGGCCGATTGAGGTGGTGACGAAATAGCCCTTGAGCTCAGGCGAATCCGACAGGGGCGTGATCTCGGGCGCCGCGGTGAGCCGCTCGTCCACCGTAAGGCCCAGCGCCTTGAGCTTGCCCGACTTGATCTGCGGCAGCCCGGTCGAAGGCACCAACAAGGCGAGGTCGACCTGACCACCGATCAGGTCACTCACCATTTGAGGGGTCGCTTTGTAGGGCACATGCACCATGTTGATGCCAGCCTGCTGGCGCAGCGCCTCCATGGCCACATGCAGCAGGTTGCCGGCGCCCGGGCTGGCGTAATTGAGCTTGCCCGGGTTGGCGCGGGCATAGCGCACCAGCTCGGCGAAGTTGTTCACCGGCAGGCTTGGGCTGGCCGTCAAGATGAGGGGCGTGATGTTGATCAGGCCCACCGGAACCAGGTCCTTGAGCGGGTCGTACTTCACCGCGTCCGGCGTCACCAGCGGTGCGATCACGATGGTGCTGTCCGGCGCTACCAGCAGGGTGTAGCCATCGGGCGCGGCGCGCGCCACTTTGGTGGTGCCCACAATGCCGCCGGCACCAGCCACGTTGTCTACCACCACCGCCTGCCCCAGGCGCTCGCCCAGCTTAGTGACCACCATGCGCGCGGCGTAATCCACAGCACCGCCCGCTGCGAAGGGCACCACCACGGAGATGGGCTTGCTGGTGGGCCAGGGGGAAGCCGTTTGGGCCAGCGCCAAGGGCGAGAGCGTGCCCGCCACGAGAGCGGTTAATAGAGCGAGAAAGGGCTTGCGCATGTGGAGACTCCTTCTGAGGTGCGATATTGGTTTGCGAATCGGAACTTGCGGATCAGACATGATTGCCAGGGCTTCAATACAGGGTTGCAGTGCCGGTTGATGGGGAAACCCCCGACCGCTCAGGCGTCCTCAAGCGCTACCGGCAGGGTCGAACCTGTCTGGTGGTCAATGCTGCAATTTTTGAGCCACCCGGGGCGCTGGCCGTGAAAGCCGCTACGCAGGGCGTGGCCGCATTGACAGCCCCGGTGCGCAGGCAACTGGGCCACCGCGTCGATCAGGGCCTGCTCGATCCGGTCGTGCAGCCCGCCGGCGTAGTACTCGTCGTTCATGCTGCCCGGTCCCACGTGAATCACCGCCGGCGCCATGCCCGCACCGAAGTTGATCACCGGCGCGATGGAGGCAAAGCACATCTCCGCCTCGCGCGCCATGGTTACCTCAGGCACCATCGGAGTGCCCACGATGTCGGCGCCGTCACGCTGCAAGGCGCGGATCTCGGCCGGCGTCTCGAAGCGCGGGCCCTCGGTGCAGGCAAACACGCCGCGGTCGATTACCCGGTCGGGCATGCTGGCCGTGGCGGCCAGCAGCGTTTGGCGCACCTCCGGGCAGAAGGGCTCGGTCATGTCGACCCGAACCCAGGCCTCGGTGTCGTCAAAGAGCGAAAGCGGCCGACCCTTGGTGCGGTCCAGAAAGTCACTCGAGATGATGATGTCCCCCGGCCGGACCAGGGGGTTGATCGAACCGATGGCATTTTGCGAAATGATGCGCTCCACGCCCAACTCGCGCAGCGCCCAGATGTTGGCGCGGTAGTTGATCTTGTGGCTGGGGATGGTGAGCTTGGGGCCGTAGCGCAAGACCACCGCCGCCTCGCGCTCGCCGATACGCCCCGTAAACACTGTGGCCGCGCCCCAGGGGGTGGGCACCTGTACTTCGCGACGGTCTCGCAAAAGCCGCTGCGAGGCGGCGCTTGAAATCAGCCCGACGGGCGCTTGCGTGGTACGAGGTTCGGTCATGAAACAGGCTCTTTCTTCAGGGGGAATTTGCTCAGGAGTTGGAGGTGGGCTGGTGTGGGGCCTGGTGTGGGGCCTGGGATCAGGCGTTGGACAGACTCAGGCCGTGCTCACGCAAGCCGGCCTTGATCTGCGCCTCGTCCACGCGGGTGAAACGCCCGGCTTCAAAAATCGTCTCGCCGTGCACCATGACCGCCTGCACATGCTGCGGGCCAGCGGCGAACACCAGGTCAGACAGTACCCGCTCGGGGGTCAGGCCCAGGGGGTGGTCGATGTCCAGCACCACGAGGTCGGCCTCCTTGCCGGCCTCCAGGCTGCCGATCTCGTCCTGCCAGCCCAGGGCCTGCGCGCCCTCGCGAGTGCCCATGGCCAACACATCACCGGCCGAGAGCGCATGGCCATCGAGGTGGTGCGCGCGCTGCAGCAGCACCGCGAACTTCATTTCCTGAAACAGGTTCAGCGCGTTGTTACTGAGCATGCTGTCCGTGCCCAGGCCCACCGGCACGCCGCGCGCGCGCAGGGTCATGACCGGTGCCACGCCGCTGGCCAGCTTGGCGTTGCTGATCGGGTTGTGCGAGACGGCGGCACCGGTCTCGGCCAGCAGCGCCAGCTCGCCCTCGTCCAGCCAGACGCAGTGGGCCAGCAGGGTGTGTGCGTCGAGAACGCCCAGGTGGTGCAGGTGCTCGATGGGGCGCCGGCCGTAACGGCTTTGCACCATATCTACCTCTTCGCGGCTCTCCGCGGCGTGAATCACGAAGGGCAGGCCCAAGCGCTTGGCCTCCTGCTTGACCTCCACCAGCAACTCCGGCGTGCAGCTATAGGGGGAATGGGCGCCCAGGTAAAAGCGGACACGGCCGTCGCCCGCGTGGTCGGCCATCGCCTGCTGGGTTTCCTCGAGCGCCAAGGGCCAGTTGGGCCGGCCATTGGGCCGCAGCGCGGGCGAATTGGCCATGGCCCCGCCGAGTGCGCGCATGCCCACCTCGGCGGCCACTGACGCAAAAAGGCCTGCGCCGTAGCGGGTGCAGTCGCAGGCGGTGGTGATGCCGCCGCGCACCATTTCGAGCACCGCCTGGTAGCAGCCCCAGCGGTTGTCCTCCAGCGTCAGCGGCGAGGTGTGGGGCGCCAAGGTCTGCGCCCACTGGAACAAATTGCCGCTGTCGCAGCAGCCCCGGTGCAGGCTCAGCCCGCCGTGGGTATGCGTGTTGATCAGCCCCGGCATCACCACACGGCCGCCGAGGTCCACCGCGCGGACGCTGGTGGATTCGGGGACCACAGGGCAATCCGCAAGGTCGCCCACCCACTGCAGACGGCCCTGGCGAATCAGCGCTGCGCCATTGGCAAAGCAGCGATGCTGCGCGTCGCCGGTGTAGATAAAGGCATTACGCAGCAAGGTGTCCATGGCTTATCCATTGTTGTAGGCATTTTGCGCAAGATCAACTGCCGCGCCGGGCTAGCTAATATGTGGTTTTCACATATCTGGGCGCGCATGGAGATCAGGGAGATTGAAGCCTTCGTCCACGTGGCGGACCACGGCAGCTTCAGCCGCGCCGCCGACGCCTTGGGCAGCAACCAGCCCGCCCTCAGCCGCCTGGTGCGCCGACTCGAGGAGCGCCTGCAGCAGCCCCTGCTCTCACGCAACGGGCGCGGCGCCACCCTCACCGCAGCGGGCGAGGTGTTTCTGGCTCACGGCAGGGAGGTGCTCGCGCAGGTGCAACGCGCCGAGCAGGCCATGCGCACCCTGCAAGCCGCGCCGCGCCAGAAATTCACCCTGGGGCTGGTGCCGCACATCGCCAAGTTCGCCATCTTGTCGCTGGTGCGCCAATTGCGGCAGCAGTTTCCGCAAGCGGCGGTGACCGTGGTCGAGGGCACCTCCACCACCTTGCTCGAGTCGTTGCTTATGGACCGTATTGACGCCGCCGTGATGTACGAGACCCCTCGCTCCGAGTTGATCGTCAAGCGCGACCTGCTGCGCGAAGAGTTGTACTTCATCGGCCCGGACACGGCGGCGCTACGCGCCCAAAAGAGCATCCCCTTCAAGGACATCAGCACCTACCCGCTCATTCTCTCGAGCCGTATGCACGCCATCCGCGAAGTGGTCGAGGCGCAGGCCGCGCGGCACCGAGTCAAGCTCAATATTGCGCTGGAGGTAGACGCCGTGACATCGGCGCTTGACCTGGTGCAAGAGGGCTACGGCCACGCCCTGCTGCCCCTCAACGCCCTGGCGCGCGACGACCGCCCACGCAAGCTCTCGGTCACCCGCATCACCGGGCCGGCGATGCACTGCCGCCTGGTCATTGCCACCGCCAGGCAACAAGCCGCCTCACCCTTCATTCGCCAGGCGCTGGACGTGCTGGAGGAGAGGGTGGTCCCCTTGTACGTGGCGTATGAAAAGGGGCTCCCGTACAGGATGGGGGCTCAGTAAGCGGGCAGATTACCAGCGCTTGGCTGGGGCAGTGGTCGCCCCGTCCACTGCGCGCTTGAGTTGCAGATATTCCGGGCAGCTTGTTCCACACAGTCGCTCAAGCTCGCCAAGGTGGAACAGCGCACGGTCGCGGCGACCCAGGGTGAGCATTAACGCGCCCATGTATTCATGCGCACCCCAATGCGCAGGGTCTATTTGCAGTGCACGCTCATAGGCGGACTGTGAAGTAGCGCGCTGGCCTGACTGGCGCAGGCTGTAGCCCAGCAAGTTAAAGGCATCAGCGTCTTCTGGGTACACCCGCACATGGGCCTGAAGCAAGTCCACGGCCTGAGTCCACTGCGAGGCTGCGATCGCCGCGCGGGCATCGCGCATCGCCCGTTCTTCCACGGGCGAGTTGCGATTGGGCACATCAACCGCGGCCAACGGGCCCACACCGGCGACCAGGCCCAAAACCAAGAGGGTGCGGGCCAAACCCTGTGCAAAGTGCCGATGAATACGCATACGACCAGAGCCTAGTGCCAATCGGCGATACCCCGGTGCCCGCAGCTTGCAAGACCCTATGGCGACCGGGTCCGACACAGAGTTGTCACAGATGTTGGTCCTACTAGCGATTTTCACACCCTCGTACAGCCGGAGCTTGTCATGTCCCATCCTGATCACGAAACCCATTCCAATACTTCAGACAACCCTCACTTTGAGGACATCCTGGCCCGCGGCTTGGCCAGCCCCAGCCGCCGCA
>JACCDP010443052.1_pt1 | contig 23682 bp, 33 predicted proteins | sample 7445841 | NCBI WGS metagenome assembly JACCDP01 (sample SAMN15323441, study PRJNA562643) | freshwater metagenome | isolation source: river surface water | place: USA:Blue River Watershed | collected 2017-08-17
GCGCAACCCCTTCAGTGCATCCTCCACAGATCCGCTCAGCCAGTTGCCGCCTTTGCCCTTGATGATGTTCAGCGGCTGGGCGGGGGCCAGAGTGCGGGACAGTGGGCCTACGCCCTCCATACCCCGGCGCAAGAGTTCCCCCGCTTGACGTCCAGCGACCCGACCGGTCTGTGCGATGCCCTTAGCTGTCGTTCCGGCTCCCACACCACCGAACAGCGAGCCGATGTCACCGATGGCCTCGTCGCCTTGCTGCTTACCGGGGAGCCACTCCTTGTAGAACTCAGAGGTTGGCAAGGCTGACGTAGTGTCCTTGAGTTGACGAATGGCGGGGTTCAGTGTGGTGTATTTGTCCAGCGTGCGGGCCAGGCCTTCGAGGTCTCCCGGCAGGCCAGCAGTGCCAGCCATCCAGCCTCTGACCAATGCCTTCAGCGCTGATCCGGTTAACGGCTGCGTCGAGGCGTCCTGTCCTGAGCTACGTTTGTGTTCCATGGGTCTTTGCACGCTGCCTCCTTGGGCGTAGCCTGTGTTGAGATGTTTGCGAAGCGAGTTTGTTGGGTTCACTTGTTTTTCGAGGAACGCCCGCGCAGCAGCTCTGGATTGTGGTGACCCGATATTTGGGGCTTCGAACTTACTAAATTCGCCAGCACGCATATCTCCCAATGGCAATGCTGCATCGAGCTGTTCAATCAAGCGCTGTGGCGCTGTGTCTTGAGCACCTAAAGATGCCGAGATTTCGTGCACACGCTCCGCCCAGTCTGTGTCCTTTGTTGAAAACGAACCCCTTGCGCGTGACTGAAGAGCATGGTTGAGTTCGTGGTTTAAAAGGCCATAGTCGCCTGATACTAAATTGTATGGGGCAATCGCATGCTCAAAGTGCTCAGCAACCTTGTGGCGCGTAAATGGATTTTGACCAGTGGCGATTAGCTCAAGACCCGAGCCGAATGGCTCCACGCGCCCACTGCGAGGCATAAGCGCTGAAGAGGCATCATTCAAGTAAGCACCGTAAGCCTCATCCGGCATCTTCTTAAGTTGCAGCACACTAAGATCTGACAAGTCAGGAACCTGCTTATACAACTCAGGATGGTCTAACAGAGTACTAAGTGGCAAGACGCTCCGCGGACGCATCTGCACCTCAGGTGCGGCGTGTGCGAAGGACTTACCTGCCAAGATCTTACCCATCTGCTCAGCACCTGGCGGCGTTGGCATATATTGAACCACATCTGCTGCATCATGGGTTATGGGAAACAGCCCGTATTTCTGAAACAGCTCAGAGCGTGTAGCCCCTTTGCGGAAGTCCTCCATCAGTTGAGGGATAAACTTCTTCATACCAGTCAACACAGCTGGAATGATATTGCCTGCTTGTGCGTCAGTGGAAGCTCCACCAGCAATCAGAGCTGTACCAGCCTTGCGAGCTAACTTACCGCCTGGGCCACCAGCCACCATGAGGCCGAGATCCACGGCATCTTGTGGGATCATCGCTTCGACAGTGCCCTTGAGGCCTTCAGAACCCGGGTCATTCCACCACTTTGGAAGTTGCTCGGCTATGATGCGCAAAGCACCTGGGACCTTAGGCGTATTGTCCATTGGCTTCACGGTTCCGCCTTCAGTGTAAAGCTGCGTAATATCCCCTACTTGACTTGGCAAGTACTTCATTGCTTGGGTTTGTAGTGGTTCTTGGCCAGCAAACCCCAGAGTGCTATGCGAAAGTTTCTGTCCTGCAAACGGATCTACTAGAACCATATCTACGTGCTGTGTAGCTTCAGGGTCTTTTAGGGCTCGTTTGGCTGCATATGACTCTGCTACAGCCCTTTGTGGGGAGAGGTAGACTTTACCAGCACGCTTCAGTGCGTTCTCTGTAGTATTGTCCCCTGTATAACCACGATACATACCTTGCAGCATCTTTTGCTCTTTGACGGGGGTGGTAGCTTCTGTTAGTTTTGTAGCTAAAGTAGTAAGCACGCCAACCTTGCCACCACCAGCATACTTCTGCGTATCGTTTTCAAACTTGCGACCCACAGTCTGAGGAACCTTAACACGGGCTGCAAATACAGGATTCTTAGCCATAGCCATTAGGAAGCGTCTTTGTTTTTCAGATTTGAAGGGCATATTATCATCCATATGGGTTGGCTACAACTCTGCGACGTGCGCTGTAGTCTATCTCAGCAGGTTCTTCATCTGGGACAATTGTAACCTCTAACTGCCCAGTATCCCGAAGGTAAATTGCGGCCTGCGTAAAGCAATCCACCATCTCGTCATGCTCACCATTTGGAAACTGTTCAAGCTGCTTATAAAATGGAACAGCCCAAGTACGTGGTTTTCCTGGATTTTTATTTGACTCCAGCACCCAGAACACACCAGTTTCAAGCAGCGGTGCAGCTATGTGCCCGCGTGCAACCTTATCTGCACGCCCTGGATTGTAGGGTACTGCAGGTATGTTTGAGAGACGCAAATCCTGTAGTAAGCTTTGCCCGCTACCCTTAGCTTCAACCAAAATTACATCAGGTCTGCGCGCAGGTTTCATTAGATTATTCTTCTCACCGCCGTACCTTGCTTGCCAGTCATCTAAAACACGTTTCTTAAGTGCAGGGTAGCCTAGGTGCTCGTTCCAGCAGTCTAAAAGAAGTACGTTGCGGCGGCGTTCATACTCAAACACACCCCATACGCAGCAACCTGTGGGGTCCCCAGATGTGCGTTCCGTAAAGGCGGTGTCGTAGGACTGAACAATAAAGAACAAATCTGGTATTGGCTTGTCATTTGGCCAAATACGTAGGTGCTCTGTCTTTAATATACCGCCACCTGCGGGGGACGGTAACTGTTGAAGCTGCCCTGCTGCTCCGTACTCCCCAAGGAGCAATTTAAGTTGCTCTACCTCTTTAGATCCAAACCGTGATGGGCAGATCAACTCACCTTCAACTTTACGTGGATCGTATACCCCAAGCGAAGTCTTACGTGCGTGCCCGTCCCATTCTGCTGGGATACAGATGTGCTCCCAGCCGCCTATGTCATTAAGGATATGCCCACTGATGTCTTTGGCGTGCAGCCGCTGCATGATCGTTACCATGGCATCCGTCTTTGGGTTATTAAGACGTGTAGACCATACCTGATCGAACCACTCCAGAGCAGTCTCGCGCATAGCTTCTGACTGTGCTTCTTGGGCACTGTGGGGGTCGTCAAGCATGAGACGTGACCCGCCTTCACCGGTCGCCGTACCACCTACAGAGGTAGCAATACGATAGCCTGTCTTATTATTTTCGTAGCGCTGCTTGGCTGACTGGTCACCGGATAGCGAAAAGCGATCTCCCCAACGTTCTTGGTACCATGGGGATTGGATTAACCGACGCGACTTAAGGTTATCCCGGATTGACAGTACTGCAGAGTACGACGCAGAGAGGAATTTTTGCTCTGGAGCATGAATCCACTCCCACATTGGCCAGAGAACTGATACGATCGTTGACTTAGAGTGCCGTGGTGGGATGTTGATTAGCAGGCGGGTAATTTCTCCACGACTTACTGCTTCAAGGTGCTCACAGATAACCTGGATATGCCAGGAGGGGATGAACGGCACCCCGGGTTCTACAACGTGCCAAGCTTGCTGCACGAACTCATAAAGAGACGTTTCTGCCTGTCGCCGAGTCCGTTCGGCTTTGATTAAGTCAGTTAGGACTTCGGGGGACAAGTACATAGCTACGCATCATCTGGTGGGAGTGATGTAACCGCAGCTTTGGCAACAATAGCCTGCATTTGTTGGAGTTCTGTATCAGACAAACCGCGTAGGGAGGAGGTAATGACTTGTAAAGGATTTTCTGCGTCGCCCTTTACCACTACAGACTGCGTTTGGGCTGGGAGCAACTTGCTGATAGCACTAATAAAGACGCGAGCATTAGCAGGGTCTTCTTTTACAAAGTCGACGAGCCAACTTGCACCACCAAGTTGGTCAAATGCATCACGAAAAACCTCGCGAAGCTGCTTGACAGTTACATTAGGTCCCACCGCCTGCGTGAGGGGTGTAGAACGGATTTGCTGTGGAGCCACTTGTGGAATCAATGCCATTTTGGCATTATATCGCGCACCACGCATTTTGTGGTATAATGTTTCAACAATGGAGCGAATATGGAACGTACATGTAAGATATGCTATGAAACAAAGCCCTATAACCAAGAGGCGCGTACTGCGCGACTTCGCGGATTTCACGGGTATGTATGCTGGAAGTGCATTATTGATGAACAACGCGCGTGGCGGGGGACAGAGCTGGGGCGTGAAGAGTCTAAAGATGCTACAGCTGCGTACCGTGCTCGAAAGAAGGCATTGTAGCTTTGTACTACGGGGGTGAAAATGACTCCCGGCGGGGGTGGGAGTACGGGCGTTGGGCGGATTTGGAAGTGGGCTGTACTAATTAGGTGGTAGGATGTACGGAGTGCTACATTCTATGTGCTTTGTATAGGCCTTTAGCCCAGTTATGGTGGCCGGGCCAAGCCTCCTATAGGGCACAAGGGGGCACGCCCATATAGGATCCGCAATGTCCAGTGCTCGATGTTTAAGACACATAGTCCATACATCTTAGTGCCTAAGACACATAGTCCATACATCTTAGTGCCTAAGACACGTAGTCCATACACCTTAGCGTCGTTACACTTTGTTACAATATACTTGTTTACAAAGTATACAGACTGTGATATACGCGCATACGCACTCGCACGCATATTTAAGAATGATGCTATTAAACTGTGTACTTCGAGCATATAGCACAGTTCAGTAAGTTTGTAAACAACAAAATCAGACTGACCACTCTAATTTTATCTTGTAATTTCTAATTAGTTGCGACATAATTAACTCAACAGCAAGCAAACATGCTGTTGAATTCTAACCAACCGCAGGAGTTTATCATGACACGCAAATCTACAAAGACTCAAGTTACTGAGCAAGTTACTGAGCACACAGTGCCTAAGACAAAAGCACGTAAGTCTACAAAGACAGTAGAACCAGTAATTGAATCCACAGTAGAACCTACAGTAGAACCTACAGTAGAACCAGTAATTGAATCCACGTGGGTGGACCCAATCAAGTGGATCGAAGAACCAGCACCGACACTGGACGAAGCAATGTCCAGTATTGCAAAGACAAAGGTGCGGAACAACGTGCGGACAGTCAAGACCGGTGTGGGAGCGCAGATTCTTCAGTTGATTGCTGAAGGGCGCTTGACCAATAAAGAAATTGTTGCCAAAGTGCTGGCAGACAATCCAGCACGCAAGACGACGTATGCTTGTGTTGCTTGGTATAAAAGCCAAGTACAAGCGGGAAAGATAGACTTGCCGGAAGTTGAACACACTGAAGAGTGAAGTTTGTTGGGAGTGAACAACTCCCAACTACATTCTAAGTACTTGGATCCAAGTACTTAGAATGTAGAACTTTACACGGAGAACAGCATGTTAGACATAGTTCGCAGAGCAGAGTACGTTGCTGCCGAAAAAGCACTGAAAAATCTTGGGATAACTCCGGATGAGTTTGTGCATATGACTCATGCACTAGAGATTGCCAGTATGCTGGAGTCTGATGGGGCGGACAGTCGCGTCCCGACGTATGAAGAACTTGATGCTTTGTACAAAGACAGCATGACAGACAGTTATGCATACAGACTCAAAAGGGCATGCAATATGCTCAAACTTGGAGAATAATATGCTCGTAATTATCTGTCTTTGTGCTGTGACGGGGTGGATTATCAGTCGTCCGGTGCTTAAAGCATTAAAACTGAGTTGATTACGGCGAACGAATTAAAAATTCGTGGGCGTACATATACGTACGTTTGCCGTGGTCAACTCATATTTATTGTACTTTTGGCAGTGTTGTGCGCTGTATGTACCAATGGACTGGGTGCGATGAACTTAATAGACAAGCGCTGTGTACCTCAGTACCAATATACCAATATGCCAATGGGTTAACGGACTAACGGACTAATGGACTAATGGACTAACGGACTAACGGACTAACGGACTAACGGACTAACGGACTTCGTGTCTAATGGACTTCGTGTCTAATGGACTAACGACTGCTGGGGTAGTGCTCTTGACAGGCTTAGTCTGAAGCGCACTGTACAACGATTGACGCACCGACGTCGAATCGAACAGCGAAAAAGATGCCTAAAACGCACCACGATCGGCCACGTCGCGCCGAATTTCGATCGATATACGTTTATATCGATTTTCGAAAAAACGCGACGTGGGCCAATTAAACGCGTTTCTGTACGTTTATACAGTACTAATTAGTAGACTTTCGCTGCGGAGTCTTCGTACGTAGGACTTTGTGCGCAGTGCTATGGGACAAAGGATGACTAAAATAGTCGTGTATTAGACTGCTGGGGTGCGCAATTTGGTTGCTGGGGTGGGCAGTTTTGGTCTGAATTTCGACAATTTTGGGGTCAAAATTGTCGTTCGTGCGTCGAAAACGTGCCCGTACGTCGAACGGCACGTCGAAAACGACGATAAAAATACGTACGAAAACACAAAAACAATAGGTAGTATATATTATATTATTATTATTATTAAAATAACAAACACGATATTACACGCACACACAAAAAACACGGTGCCAGTTGACATTCCAACCTGGCTTAATCCCCAAAGCACTAAGCTCCTCCAACCTGGCTTAATCCCCAAAGCACTGCGCAAAAACACAAAATATTCGTGTTATAATATATTTTTTAAGGAGCCACTATGCACTTCCGAAAGCTATGTAAAGTCTGCCACCGATTCAAGCTTCATGACCCCACCATGAAACCCCAAACTAAGCTGTCAGGATTCTGCGGCAAAGTTTGTTGGGATTGTCATATTACCAACCAGACCCTTCGCGTGCAAGGTGCAAAGCTGCTAAGTTACCCTGTACCTGATGGAATTGTTCACTTAGAAATCCTCCGCGAAGAACTTAATACAGTAAACAAGCAAATAACACAAGCATTGAAGGCTAAGTCCAGCATAGCAAATACTGAATTTACAAAGCTAACCCAAGTTTGTGAAGCTAAGTACCAAGAACTGCAAACTCACTTGTTAAGTCTTTATGCCATAGAAGAAAAAATAGAGGCAACCTTATGCAAGTCTTAAAGTATTGTGATTCCTGTTGCCAAGAAAAGCCTTTTGATCCAGACGCACCCATACGAACCAAAGCCCGAGGGTTTTATGATTGGTATTGTTGGGATTGTCATAGACAGGACAAGCGCCGTCGCTTCCATGCGACTGTAGAAATCCAAAGCCCAGAGTTCCAAGCGCTTCAAAACAGGCATGCTGAATTACTTACAGAACTAAACGTTATCGCACTAAAGATGAAAGAACTTATAGCCCAGCATAAGCAAGACATGCGAGCTGCAACGATACAACTTACACAGACACTTCAAAGTAAGAAAAAAAGAACTACAGCTAGAAAAGAGAGTATTGTGCAAATAGGTCCTACATACGCAGAAGCGGTTGCTGAACTCCAAGCTGCATTAGAAGCGCTGCCCAGGGACGTCCAAAGCCCAGAAACCGCTACGCTACAAGCTAGTTTGGTATACAAACTACAGATTGCACAGAGTAAATTAGCTAAGTACGGGCCCGATGCCTACGACTACAGGGCTAAAAAAGAAGAAAACTAGTTCATTGGTAGCCCATAATAATGTTGATTAAAAAGCTAAACACGATACACGCACAAACACATACACGAAGAACTAGAAATAAGAACTCAGCGAGAACTAAGTTCTAGGTAGGATATTCCAGTGCGTTGTGAAAAATAAATTCGCACGTGGGATACCGCGTCGACGTATAATATAAACAGCTGGATAATGTCGTGGTTGGTGCTGTCCAGTCGCAGTACGAATGCCCGGGGCGAAAATCCCGGGCATTTCTTTCTGAAATACACCAACCCAAGTAGTAACTGCAGAACCAACCATGTCCGCAACGAACCACGTACTGAAACCCGCGCTCTACGAACCAGCCCCAGCACATGTAAATGACCCAATCTCTACGGAGTTCATGATCGCAGACCTTGCCCGAAGTGGCTTGGTACCCGAGGATCTTAACGCGTACCCCATTGGGAATGTCTTTGGCGTTGGGCAGTATATTATTCCATACCAAGTACCACAAATGTGGGTACGTCGTGCCAATACCACAACAGATAAGTACAAAGGACCTAAAGGCCAAACTGATCTGTATATCCCCCCAACGAATTACCCTAAAGACAGCACCTTGTGGCTCATTGAGGGGGAGAAGAAAGCGGTAAAGTTTTCCAAGCATTTTGGTATTTTCTCTGCGGGGCTACGTGGTTGCCGTGGCTTCTCGCAAGGGTCAATCCTACACCCCACGCTTGTAGCGCTACTCCATAATACCAAACAAGTAAGTGTGGTGTTCGATGGAGACATAGAAACTAACGTTCAAATCCAGTATGCGGCAACTACATTTGCCTCCCTCCTCAAAGCCCTAAACATCCCCCTCACGATTTACAAACCACCATATAATAAGGGCGTAGACGACTGGCTAGTCGAAGATCCACAAGGTCTCCTCGAAGAATTAGTCCCTATCCCTGTAGAGTCCTTACAAGCCTCCCGCAAGCAAGTATTAGCTGAAGCAAAGGTAATTGTTAATGAAGAAGGTAAGTTTGAGCGGAATGAGTTCAACGCCCTTCAAATTATCAAGTGTCTGTATAGCAAAAGGCTCTATGATGATAAGCGCCTTGGAGTTATCTTTGATGGTACACAATGCATCAATATGGACAAGGTGAAGTTCGACATACTTGTGCACCTTCAAGAGCATATTGATGCCAAATTCTCAAAGCCTGTAGTGCATACTGCTGTCCAAGGTTATCTTGGCACAGTACAAACTGACTTGGTACGCGATGCTGTTCGAGCAGCTGTCTGGGATAAAGTCCCCCGCCTGAACACTTGGGGCCCACAATATCTAAAAGTTGCTGAGAAAGACACACGCATCTGCGAAGAGTTCGGGCGTATGCTTATGACTGCCTTCGCCCTTCGTCTTGCCCGCCCAGGCACAAAAGCTGATTTTGCGTTCATGCTCGTTGGTCCGCAAGGCACAAGGAAAACAACTTTCCTTGAGACCCTTGCCACGTTTGACGGGTACAAGCTCTATCATGCCATCGAACAGCTCCCCACTGGTACGTCGACCCAGCAACGACATAGCATGGTAAAATGCGCACGGTCTGTCATTGTGGACATGGCTGAAGGTATTATACTTGATTCTCGAGGTGCATCGCACGAGAATATTAAGCAATATATCTCACAAACTGAAGACACAATTCAAGTTCTATACCAAACAGACCCCAAGATAGAACCCCGTGGGTACATCATTTGTGGGGCGACAAATCGCTCAGATATTACATCAGATAAGTCTGGCTCCCGCCGCTTTATTGCCATCACAGTCCAATGGTGCACAGCTATACCGTACGACATCAAGCTGCAGCTCATTGCAGAAGCTCTTGAGACGGCTGTCCTAGACGAAAATCATCCAGAAGTATGGTGGAAATCACGTATTACTATGGACGATGTGGACCAGACGCTCCGTGAGGAAAACCCGCATATCGACTCCCCACAAGAACTGCTCAACTTACAGTTCACTAAGCACGACGAACTAACAAGTATGATTCTCCAAATGGTTGATGGGGAGATCTTCCCGAAGACTAAGGCAGAAGGCCACATGTTCATTACTGCCAAGTACATTGCAGATAAGATGAATGAGACTAGTCGTGAAGTCACAACAATAAGCCTTGTAGCTCGTGTTCTTCGCAGCTTGGTGACGGCGCCAACCTTCCCATACGCAATGCAACCTGCCAGAAAAAGGCTTAGTCAACTAAGCCTAAACGAATGGCAGGCACAATCGCTATCAAACGGCATTGCAAACAACGACACAGCGCTACCCGGCTACATTGTGAACAAAAAAGTGCCAAGAGTATTATAATATTGGTAGTCTACGGCCAACGAATCAAAATTTCGTGGCCGTATATACACAACGAACGGCTGCAAATTTGCCCAAAAAGTTGTCTATTACTGGTTAAAAACACGAAAAAGTAGTGCATAATTGCTTAACAGCAAGCTCGCTGTGCTATTTGAAAGAACTTATGCCTACACTTTCTAAAAAACTTGCAGACGAAATCATTGCCCATGACGGTATGTACCCGGGGGATCTCACACGGATCACCAAGATTGTAAAATACCAAAATGCCTTTGATGGGGCCGACGCATATGGGGCGATATACGAAGGCCGTGATCCCGATACGTACGCTGAAACGGATTTTATACGCAACCCTGTTGTTTACTGGGAGTATAATACGAACCTACAGTTTACGCCCCAGCAACTTGCTAATTGGAAGGCCTACGAAAGAGTGCGTGTAGACGGGAGTTTTAGCATGTTCTCCCCCGAAGCGCGTAAAGCTGCGGGCTTATCTGTTATGGACTATCAATTTTGCATGAAGAATTACACGGCACTCAAAGCTGCATGTGCTATATAGACTGGATGTACAACATGGCTACAAAACTGCTTATTTCAAGCAAGCTTCCTGTATTGGGGCATGTCCAATTAACTGAGTATCTACTAGTTTCTGATTTAACAAGTAAAGTGCTCAAGTCAAGCACCAACTACCCTGAAGTCAAAAAATTAGCTAATTTAATCCGTCGTGGCGGGGGTCAAGTTACAATCTTCAAAAGCACAAAGGCCTAACTAAAAATGACACGCATCAATCTTGTTGACCCCCATACATTGCATAACAAGCATTTGTTAGCTGAGTATCGTGAACTTCCACGTGTATTCGGTTTAGTGCAAGCTGCAGAGTTTCGGGGGCTACGACCCGACCTATTAGACATCCCGACGGACTTTTGCCTTGGCACTGGCCACGTAAAGTTCTTTTATAACAAACTGCAGTTTCTAACTGCTCGCTTCTATCAGCTTGTTGCTGAATGCAAAGCACGTGGTTTTAATATCACGCATACGCATCCGCCACCCTGCAATGTAGGCAGTTGGTGGTGGGGTTCTTATACGCCTACACCCGAAGCTATTGCCCGCAGTGCAGCGCGTATCAAAGACAGGATGCCAAAATGACGTTTACAAAACCAATGCTTGCAGCCACTGTTACAGATCGTAGCGCTTTGCAGTTCCCACTTTTTGCTAGCCCCAAACTCGATGGGATTCGTTGCATCGTGCATAAGGGGCAAGTACTTAGTCGTACGCTCAAACCTATCCGTAATAAGTTTATTGTCAGTAAGCTCAAAGATCTACCAGATCTTGATGGGGAACTGATTGTGGGCGCTGCGTACCAAGGTGACGTGCTTAATCGTACAACTCGCGGGGTGATGTCTATGGAGGGTGAGCCTGAGTTTTTGTACCATGCGTTTGATACATTACACGATCTACAGGCTCCATTCTACCGTCGATTAGAGCAAGTCCCCCCGCATGGGTATGTAAAGTCAGTACCACATACGATGGTTAATTCGCTTGCAGAACTGGAAGACTACGAGCAATCTGCATTGGGTATTGGGTACGAAGGGGTAATGCTGAGACATCCGTATGCACCTTACAAATGCGGTAGAGTAACCCCGTCTGAAGGTTGGCTTTGGAAGCTCAAGCAATTTACAGATGGTGAGCTAATTGTAAGTGCCGTACGGGAAGGTGTTGAGAACAATAACTGCGCAACAAAAGATGCATTGGGGCGCACAGTTCGTAGTAAGCATCAGGATGGTATGGTCCCCAACGGACAAATTGGTACGATTATTGGGCATGACACTAAAACAGGGCAGTTACTTGAAATCTCCCCTGGCAGAATGAGCCATGAGCAACGCCGTTGGTTTTGGTGGAACCAGCATCTAATTATCGGCAAGGTTGCTAAGTATAAGTTCTTCGGGTATGGGGCTATCGATGCACCGCGTTTTGCTACGTTTCAAGCATTCCGTGACCGGGAGGACATGTGAGAACGCGCTTATCTTGGCAACCACGCTGGCCATGCTTTGCAATTGGGTTCTATAAGCATCAGCGAGGTGATTCCAAATACAGCTTCTCAATTATTATTTGGGCAGTTGTCTTGGAGTTTGTGCGTGAGAAATAAATACCTCCAAAGCAGCACTTCTGCTGTATAATATGTACTTCAATATAACCTGAAAGGTTATATGCAACTTATATTAACACACGAAGAAGTTACGAAGATCGTGCTAGAAAAAGTTAACGAAACCTTTTCTACAAACTTCAACGAAATTAAATTTGATGGCTACAGCAAATTTACAGAAGCTACACTGTCTATGGTACTACCTAACACTACAGAGGTGCAATCATGACACTAGGCGAAGCTATTGATGCACTGTATCAAGCACGAGCAGCTCGACTTCTAAAAGCCAAAGAAATTAAAGAGCTACAAGCTACGGAAACAGAAGCTAAGACCCAAGTACTCCGTCTTCTAGGAGAGTCTGGTTTGGAAAAAGCTTCTGGGAAGCTTGCTACTGCCGGTATCGTGACTGAAGATATTCCCTATATCAAAGACTGGGATCTTGTTTATGACTACATCAAGGCGAATAACCGCTTCGACTTGTTGCAGAAACGAATAGGGGTAATCGCATGGCGAGACCTATTCAAAGATGGTGTTCTCGTTCCGGGAACTGAAGCAGCGGTAGATACAGACCTTTCATTGACCAAATCATCAAGGAGCTAACATGGTTACAAAGAGCAAAGAGCAAAGCACTACGACCGAAGAGCCTAAAGCAGCTACAAAAGCACTTGTTTCAATCCAAGAGCAGATTGCAGCCCAAATTGCACGGCAAAATGAAGCTGCACAAAGTCTTCGCTCAAGCGGTAGTTTTATTGGGTTTAAGAACGCGCAACTAAAGGTTGACGGTATTTCCATTCCTGCCAATGAGATTAATGTACGCGTGCTATCCATTTTGCGGGAACGTGCATATTATTCAAAGGACTTTGATGCAGATGCTGTACAAGTACCTGATTGTTATGCATTGGGCTCTGACGAACCGCATACAGAAGCCGCTAACCCCCAAAGTGATAGCTGCGAAACGTGCCCGCATAATAAGTGGGGATCTGCGGCAAAGGGTAAAGGCAAAGCATGTAGAGAGTCTGCACGCGTTATTGTCATCCCTGCAGGCGTGCCTATGGCATCTGCGCAGATGTATACCGCTAAAGTTTCAGTCACATCACTTGCAGCTGTGACGTCGTTTTCCAGTCGTTGTGGGCAAGCAAACAAGCTGACTGGTGAGTTCGTCACAAAGCTAAGCGTTACCGAAGACAAAAAGACGTTTTTCAAAGTGCATTTGACACCAGTTGAAGTGACTCCAGAAATGAATATGGAAGAGCTTGTCAAGTGCCAAGAGGCTGCATATCAATTGGCCTGCACCCCCTATCCCAAACTTGAAAACTAATTTGTAAAGAGTACCTCCGGAGCATAAGCATTTGACCATGACTTATGCATTTCCCCCAGTCTAACCCCTGGGGTTTTTTTCACTTGAAAGACACGTATGACTAAGTACATCACAATTGACTTTGAGACGCATGGGATTGAAGAACGCCCCAAATTCCCACCGGAACCGGTTGGGGTTGCGATTTATTGCTGTGACGGCGAGCATATGGGGGAACCTGCATATCTTTCTTGGGGGCATCCAACTAAAAATAATTGTACTAAGCTTGGTGCTATACAAGTTCTTAAAGACGCGCTCGAAGATCCTACTGCGGAGTTTATTTTCCACAATGCCCCCTTTGATTGCGCAATTATTGAAGAGCGCCTTGGACTCAAAGTACCATGGAGTCGGGTGCATGACACTATGGTTATGGCGTTTTTACAAGATCCATTCGGTGAGTTAAGCCTAAAGCCCCTCGCAGCGCAGTGGCTTCAAATGTCACCCGAAGAACGTGATGCCGTAAAAGACTGGTTAATCGCTAATGGCAAATGTCGGGATACTAAAGGCTGGGGTGCACATATTTGGCAAGCACCTGGTGATTTAGTCGGGCAATATGCAATTGGTGACGTAGTACGTACATATCAGCTATTTGAGCTTTTCAAGGAGTACCTTGAACAAACGAATATGTGGGATGCGTATCGCCGTGAAGTCGACCTTATGCCCCATATTCTAAAAATGGAGCAACGCGGGCTTAATCTTGATGGGGAAGCTCTGCAAAAAGATACAGACTATTACTTTGAAATGCTAGACCAGCTTGACGCAGATATTTGTAAGCTGCTGGGGGCTGAGATTGACATTGACAGCAATGCGCAACTTGCAGATGCAATCGAAGCTGCGGGAATGTCTAAAGGGTTTCTAACCACCCCAACTGGTCAACGGAGTACTGCAAAAGAAAGTCTAATTGGGGCAATTAACAATCCTACATTACTCGGGCACTTGCTTGTGCGTGGTTCTGTGGCTACTTGTCTTCGTACTTTTATGACATCCTGGCTTCAGCAATACAAGGCGCATGGCAGGCTATACGTGAAATGGAACCAAGTACGTAACTATAGTGACACGGGTGCACGTACTGGGCGCCTCAGTAGCTCACCCAATCTGCAGAACTGCTTAGAAGGTGATACAGAAGTGCTTACCCCATATGGCTGGGTACGGCTTGATGCATTGCCAGATATATGTGAAGTTGCGCAATATGATAATGGCGAAATTAGTTTTGCGCAGCCCAGTCGTGTTTTACGCCAAGATTACATAGGGCCATTACTTGAGTTTAACGGGCGAAATCATACCCTTTCATATACTCCAGAACATCGTGTCTTAGCAAAGCCTTTTGGGCATGGCGCTTTTGAAGAGCTTTCTGCACAGGATATTACTGCTGCATGTGATTGGGTAATCCCCGTAGCCGGAACTTACGCAGGTGGCGCTGGTATTTTTAGTAGCCTTGCCGCTGCGCGTCTTTTTGTGGCTATCCGCGCAGACGGTTGTTGGAAAGCATCTAGTATTGAATTTGGGTTCAAGCGCATAGAAAAAATGCAAAGACTACGTAGTTTGCTACAAATACTGGGCATTTCATGGAATGAGCATGTTTCTACAAATGGGGCAAATTATTTTAATCTGCATGTACATCCAGTTTGTACAGAACTGCGTGCATTTGCAACAAAGCACTATGCTGCCTGGGTACTGCAGCTTACTGCACAAGAGCGTACTATAATGCTTGACGAGGAGCAGTACTGGGATGGGCACGCAATTGGTGATCGCATTCGCGTGGACAGCAACATTTATGAAGACTGCTACTGGCTTCAAATCATGGCAGTACTTGATAATCGTGCATGCAGTTATGCAAAAACACTGCATGGGTGGTACGTTAGTTACGCACAACCTGGAAATGCTAGCTTAGGATTCAGACCTGGACCCAAAACGCTTACTACGAAGCAGCATATTGGTAAAGTCTACTGTGTAACAGTACCTTCTGGGTTTTTTGTAGTTAGACGAAAAAACGTAGTGCATATTACAGGTAACTGTCCAGTTGAATGGGAAGGACTTCGTGCACAGCTTGCCAAGATTGGGTACGTGTTACCATTTCCACTTCCACAAGTTCGTAAGTATATCATCCCAGATTCTGGGTATGTCTTTATTGACCGTGACTATAGCGCACAAGAGCTTCGGTTACTTACACACTTCGCCCCGGGCAAGCTACTCCAGGAGCTAGAAACAAACCCAGAAGCTGACATCCATCAGATCGCAGCTAAAATTGCAGGTATTTCGCGTAAAGAAGCTAAGACCCTAGCTTTTGCGGTTCTGTATGGCGCTGGCGTTGGTAAGATTGCAGAAAGTCTGCATATGACCGTAGCGGAAGCAACACGGGTCAAAGAGCAGTACCTTAAAGCATTGCCTGAAATCAAAGAGCTTACCAAACGTGTACAAGATGCAGGGCGCAATCGATCGTTTATTACTACGCTTGGTGGGCGCCAGTATTATGCGCAAAAGCCTGCAGTAGTTAAAGGCATGTGGCGAAGCTTTGAGTACAAGATGACAAATTATTTAATCCAGGGGTCTGCAGCAGATGCAACTAAGCAGGCTATGCTAGACTATTGTAGAAAAACGAAGTTTGGGAAGCTTGTACTTAGTGTGCATGACGAACTTGTTGTGCAAGCACCCGAAGAGCATATAGAAGCTGAAAGCGCACTTTTGGAGGCTTGTATGAATGGTAGCTTTCAAAATGTGTTAAAATACAAAGTCATCTCCACAGGATCTACTGGTACTAATTTTGCGGAGGCTTCTGCATGAGCAACTTAGATATTCCTAGCCCTCCCCAAAGTACCTATAACCTTGGGGATACTGTATGTAAAAAGTCTGGTGGGGCTTGGCATGGCACTATTGTGGGGATGTACTCAACAAAGTTAACCCCTGAAGGCTACGCTGTAGAAAGTTACTTTGAGCAAGGATCTGTTCAGATTTATCCCGTTTCCGCATTAATTCCATGGCAACCAACGAAAGGAACCACAGTATGACAAAATTCACAGACCCATGGGGCTACAGCAAGTTAGAAACATTTGAGAAATGCCCCAAAAAGTTTGAGTTTCAGTTTATCCAAAAACTCCCCCAACCAGGTAGTCCTGCTATGGAACGTGGTTCTAAAATGCACGAAAACATAGAAGCGTATCTTAACGGCTGGATCCAAGAACTTATGCCTGAATGCCAAAGTTTCCAGGAAGCGATTACTGCACTTAAAGCTGAGAAGTTCACAGCAGAACAAGCTGTTGGGCTGGATAATGCTTGGAATCAGCTGCCTGACTGGTTCGATAAGCGCACATGGTTACGCGCTAAAACAGATGCTATGTATCTATCCGGTACGCATTTAGTTATTATTGACTTTAAGTCCGGTAAGTACCGTGTACCTTCAACAGATCAAGTGGAGCTCTATGCCATTGTGGGCAGTGCAATGTTCCCAGAAGCTGAGACAGTTACAGCAGAGTACTGGTACTTAGATACTGGTGAAACGTACTCTAGAGATTACACACAGGCGGAGCTCAAAGAACTTCGATTGAAGTTCGAGAAGCGTGTTGCAGGGTTGTACAGTAATGAGACATGGAAACCACAACCTAGTGCAGAATGCCGGTGGTGCCCATACTCTAAAACCAAGGGTGGTAAATGTATGTACTAGAGTCTACAATTGAACGAAAATGTGTAACTATAGCTAAGGAACACGGATGCATACTATTGAAAATCCAGAAGGCGAAAGGCTTCCCCGACCGGATTCTGCTCGCCCCGAATGGCCTCGCGATCTTTATAGAGTTGAAGCGCCCCGGGGAGACCTTGAGACCCTTGCAGTTGCACTTCATAACGGAGCTGCAACAGTTGGGCTTCCAAGCAGTAATACTGGACTCAGTACAAGCATTTCGGGAGCTCCTGCAGGCTTCACTGCCCCCACTTGGAAGCCCCATGGGTACCAAGACCGGGGCATTGCCTGGCTAAGCGAAAAGGTTAGCAGCGCTTTATTTCTAGCCCCTGGAATGGGGAAAACTAGTATTACGCTTGCTAGCATTTTGCGTTTGCGTGAATTAGGATATGGTAAGCGGGTATTAATACTTGCGCCACTTACTGTTTGCCTTACTACGTGGCTTTCTGAGCCCAAAAAATGGGCTCAGTTCCAAGAGCTTAAAGTTGGACTTGCGCATGGACCCAATCGTACACAGGTATTTCTAGACTTGTCGTATGATATAGTAGTGCTAAACTACGACGGTCTTGTTTGGGCTACACCACTGCTTGCAAAGGGCACAAAGTTTGATGTACTTGTTTGTGATGAACTTACAAAACTCAAGCATACTACTTCAAAACGATTTAAGCTACTAAAACCAGTATTAAAGAACTTTACGTTTAAGTGGGGACTAACTGCAAGCCCTACTGCAAATGGACTTATTGATCTTTTTGGGCAAGTATACGTGCTAGACGAGGGGGTCAGGCTAGGGCGGTATATCACGCATTTTCGCGCAAAGTACTTCCACCAGGAACCTTGGGATCAGTACAGTTACCATATAACCCCAGAAAAAGCTGAACAGCTAACTAGGTGTTTAACTGATCTAGCGATGTACATGGATCCAAAAGATTACCTTGTGCTCCCTGGATTACTTAATATCGTTCGTCCTGTAGTACTTAAAGACATGGGTATGTATAAGCTACTGCGTGATGAGTTTATCCTTAAAACTAAAGATATAGTTTTTGTGGCTTCAAACGCAGGGGTTCTAACTAATAAACTTCGTCAATTTACAGGCGGAGCTATGTATTTTTCAAAGGATGCATACAAAGAACTAGGTACTGAAAAGCTTGATGCGCTGGATGAGCTTATTGAGGAACTTAATGGTGAGCCCTTAGTCGTTGCATATGAGTTTACGCATGAAGCACAGCGTATTCAAGCTCGGCATCCTGAATGCAAAATTATTCGGGGTGGCATGAACCCAAAAGAGGTCCAAAAAATTGTCTTTGATTGGAATATGGGGCTTATACCATTGTTATTAGTTCAACCACAAGCCGGTGCACATGGCTTGAACCTTCAAGAAAGTGGTGCCGCAATTTGTTGGTATAGCTTAACTTACAACTTTGAGCACTATACACAACTTATTGCAAGGCTCTATAGACAAGGGCAAAAAGCTATTGTTCGGAACTATGTATTAGTTGCAGCTAAAACAGTAGATGAAGTTCTTGTTAAGGTTCTAAACGATAAAGATACAACGCAAGAGCGTGTTTTTCAAGCATTAAAAGCCTATGCGGGAGAAATAATTTGACAAAATATGCAAAAAATGGTGTTTTTCTTTGAAGTTTACGCTATAATTAATCTACAGCAATCGTGCTGTTACTAACAAGGAATCTCAAATGGCTAAGCAAACTATGTCTGAAATTATCGCTGAGTACAACGCCCTGGCCGTTGAAAAAGGCGTAGCTGAAGTTGAAAGCTTCAAAAACCTGAAAGCTGCTACTACAGCTTTGGCTGCACTGAAATCTGGTGCGCCTGCTGATGAAGTGGAAGCAGCTGCAGATGACGTGTCGGCTGCACCTGGACTTGATACACCAAATCATGGTGGTGCAAAGTATAACAGTGTGGGTAAGCGCGGACCGACGCAAGGTGTTGGTAAATTTGCCAAGGAGCTTTTGGCTACAGGTATGTCCAATGCAGAAGTTCTGGAGCAAGTTAAATTGCAATTCCCAACTGCTAAAACAAGCTTGAGTTGTATTGCATTCTATCGCAATAAGCTTGCAGTAGAAGCAAAAGCAGTAGAAGCTTCGGATGACGCAACAGAGGAAGCTACGGAAGCTACGGAAGCATAAATAGGCTTCAATAAAGATAAAGGGCCTGTACGGCCCTTTATTTTGCCCGTATATTTTTATTGGAGATCCATAATGGATAAAAAGCAATTTTTAGAGCTTTGTGCACCAGTTGCAGAGCTCTGTGAACGTAAGTCTCAAGACTACCAGAGCGGGCTTGTTAAACATGAAGACTACTTTGTCTTTGGGCATAAGTCCTTTGTTCAAATGCTACGCACTAAAGTTCTACGACTTACATCCCTTGTAAGTACTGGTGCACCCCCAAATTTTGAAGGAATCTTAGATTCGGTAGATGATCTATTAGCATATACGGTTTTTTATCGAGCGTACCTTACTGGAGCAAAAACTCAGGAGTTAAAAAATGAGTAACTTTGAACTTATGTACAACCGGCTTGTGTCACATGTTATCATGCATGGGGAGCACCGGCCCAGTCGTGCAGGTTTTACGCTTAGCTGTTTTGGTAAAATGCTGACAATTGATTGTTTGGAGCAGGGCCACTTCCCGATTCTTACACAACGTCAGATTTTTCTTCGCGGTATCTTGGGGGAACTTGCTGCGTTTTTAACCGGCGCAGATGATCTTCAAACATTCAAAGAGTTTGGATGTAATTATTGGGACGTAAATGCCGCAGACTGGGCTCCAAATAAAGACTTGCCAATAGACGCGCAACGGGTAGGACGCATTTATGGGGTGCAATGGCGTGACTGGGCCGGTAAGTTGGATCAAATCCAAATGCTTGTAGCAGGACTGCAAGAAAATCCATATGGCCGCCGCCATTTGCTTACTACGTATAACCCTGCAGAGCTTGATGATATGTGCCTACCCCCATGTCACATCCTGTCGCAGTTTAATGTACGTACGTCTAAGCATCTTGATTGTATAGTAACTATGCGCTCAGTAGATCTGTGCTTGGGACTACCTAGCGATATTATCCTATATGCAACTTTGCTATTGCTTCTGTGTAACGAAACTGGGTATAAGCCCGGCAAGCTTACCTTTATGCTAGGTGATACCCACGTATACCGTAACCATGTAGATACGTTCCAAGAGCATGCAACACGTAGAATGCATGCATTACCTGAATTTACATTGGCTAAGGCTGCAACAACTGATACGTTCCACCCCCAGCATTTAATTCTTTCAAATTACCAACATTCTGGAGTACTACACTATGCCTTCAATGCCTGACTTTTTTCGTGATGTTTCTGAATTTCACGAGTATATTCTTGGGGTATTTCCACCAAATGCACCCACACTTGTATCTACAGGTTACTGTGTGGAACGTAGTAGGTTTTTGGCTGAGGAACTTACTGAGTTTACAGAGTGCGCAGTAGCTGGGGACATTGTTGGGACAGCAGATGCCCTTGCAGATATTATCTATGTAGCTCTGGGCACTGCGTACGCTATGGGTCTGCCTTTTAATGATATTTGGCGCGCAGTACATACTGCAAATATGCAGAAGGTACGTGGTACTACCAAACGCGGAAATGCTGTTGATGCTATGAAACCGGCTGGATGGCAAAGTCCAGAACCTGCAATTGCACGGGCTATACAACGAAGGGTTGAAGATGCGCCCACCAATTGACAAAGTTATGATTGAAATTGCGCTGTGCCTTGCACAACGCGCAACTTGTGCGAAGCTTGCAGTTGGGTGCGTTTTGACAGATAGGCACAGCCGTATAATCGGTAGCGGTTACAATGGCACACCCAGAACCTTGGAGCACTGTACTCAAGTTGCATGTGCTGGGGCTTGCGCACCGACCGGCTCTGATTTATGCATTGCAGTGCATGCCGAACAAAATGCAGTACTTGTCTGTAGAGAGCCTGAGCAAATTGTTACGTGCTATACAACGCATGCCCCCTGTCTTAGGTGCACAAAAATGCTCCTAAATACTGGCTGTGAGCGTATTATTTACTTCAATGAAGGCTTTGAAATGCCTGCAAAAACGCTTTGGGTATCGACTGGCCGTCGTTGGTCACAGCTTACACTTTAACGAGTTTACTACGGCTGATGAATTAAAAATTCGTGTATATACGTACACGTGCATTCGCCGTAGTAAACCAATATTACCACGTATTATTGGCTAAATAATTGGATTTATTTGCTAAAATACACGCTATAATTAACATATACAAGGTAAGCAGTTACGGAGAATACGATGCAAGTTAAGTCTACATTTGTCCAAGGTATAAACCCTTGGACTCGCTGTACGCAAGAAACGTATACACCACCCCAACCGCGTAAACGTTCGCATAGAGATTACCTTCTTGATGTCTTAAAGGAGCATGGGCCATGTACAGTACTGGAACTTGCAAGTGTGCTTAAACAGTCTGAAAACGCAGTATATAAAGTAGCACAACGGCTTTATAAAACAGGGGTTATTGGTATAACACAGCGGGCAGTACCCCATTCAATTAAACCTATTAACGTATATCATTTACATGGAGATCCTGATGCATTTATGCATGCATTAATTATTGATGCTCTTAAAAAAGAACCGGGGTCTAGTCCTGCGCAAGTACGTGAAAAATGTCATGGCAATCCTGTAGGGCCTACACTAGTTGCGCTATACCGCGCAGGTATACTGCGTCGTAAACGTGAATTACCGTATGGTGGTAAATATTTATATTGGATAACAAAATGAAATGTAATCAAGATTGCGATCATGGTTATACATGTGATTGCTGCGTTCCGAAAGTACCAGTGCATATTGACTGGATGTTAATAATTGGTTTAGGTATGTGGATACTGCTTGCACTATTTGGTATTTTAGACGCAATGGGTGTACTATGACTAACGAACTTAAAATTGGTCTTGAAAAACTTACTTGGGTAAAACCTAGTAAAAACGTAGCAACTAGCAAAACTACAATTGGACAAGGCACATACAAAACAGGAGATGGGGATACTATCTACCCCATACGGCCCGGTTCAGAAGACTTTTTAAGAGCCCCAAGTTTATTAGGAAAGAAAAATGACGTATATAACGCATAAGACTGTTTACAATGCTGATTTATGTATTCATTATGAGCAAGATGATCCAAGTGATGCTGTAATAGTTGTGGGGGTATACATTGGTGGGCAGGATATTCAAAGCCTTATAAAACCGGCAGTAATCGAAAAGCTTGAACGCGAGGTGTTTAATGAAAATAGAAACTTGGATCGTAATTGCTGAGGTGCTGGCTTGTACATTAAGCACCGTAATGCTTTGGCTATTCATAAATACAATGCTTAGCTGGGCACACTAGTTGAAGGATGGATATGGTGGGCAGACGCTAAAGATGGGCGACTGCCTAGCTGCCGCAGTAGACGCAGCAAGCAATCTAACACAGAGATAAGCTATGAGCAAAGCGAATCAGATTGAGCGACCTGTTAAACCGCGTCACGCAGCCTTGGTGCTAGTGCATCAAGGACAGCAGCACGCGCCTGCGTCAGTCGCAGAAGGTCAACGTACAGGCCAACGGGTACGGCGCTGGTGTCGGCTACCCACCGCCGCATGGTGCGGTCTGATACGCCTAAGTCGCGTGCCAGGTCGGTCTGCCAGCGAGGTCCGTAAAGAGCCTCGCCAGCCTCAACTAAGAGGCGGCTCACGCAGCGTCCAATGCGTCCGCATATTTGCGGAGCAACTGGGCGGCACGGGCGCGGCGAAGCTGTTGCATTTCTGCGGACGCCTGCGCGGTGACAACCTCACCAAATATGTCAACGCTGCCAACATCGTCTTGCGTGGTCAGCATATCCACTACTCCAGCGATAAACACAGAAATAGGCTGGGAAGTGTGCTCGCCAGCGTCTGGAGTTGGGTTGTATGTGATGTTTGCGGTTGTCATGATGTGGCCTTTCTCGCCATTTTGTGAGTGCCCTATTGCCCTGCACATGTCCTAATTATAGGGCAATAAACACAGATTGCAAGAACTATTTGCAAACCACAGAAAAACTTTTTGCGGTTTAACGCAATTTCTAGAGCAAAACCTGCTCTATAACGTGGCGCGTTTACCAACAAAATCTTTACTACAACTGGAAACTACCATGAACATTGATAACTTTACCCTTGGCGAACTCAAACAAATCGCCGCAATCGTCAATAGCCAAATTGCGCAGCCAACGCATACAACAACCCATCCATTCGTCGGCAAGTACGTCATCGCACGCTGCTACAGCGCTGGAGTACACGCAGGTTTTGTTAAGCACGTTGACGGTGATCAAGTAATTCTTGCCGACTCCCGACGCCTGTGGTCGTGGAAGGCAAAAGACGGGATTGCATTATCCGGTGTTGCTCAAACAGGTGTGCAGTCAGGGTGCAAGATTGACGCGGTTAACCCTGAGATTTATTTAACCGGGGTTTGCGAGTTGATACCATGCAGCACTGCCGCGCAGGAGTCGATCCATGACTTCAAAAAATAAAGTGTTTACCGAAGGCTCCGGCTACGGCGACGGCGACGGCGACGGCGAC
>JACCDP010025232.1_pt1 | contig 23673 bp, 15 predicted proteins | sample 7445841 | NCBI WGS metagenome assembly JACCDP01 (sample SAMN15323441, study PRJNA562643) | freshwater metagenome | isolation source: river surface water | place: USA:Blue River Watershed | collected 2017-08-17
CCTTGCCCACCCTCCCGCCACCCCCACCTCTCTGGCAGCAATGGATTCAGGCCCAGTGGCCCGGCGGCGCTTCGGACGCGGTGCTACAACCTGAAGCCGATCCCGATCAGGACGGCGAACCCAATGTCGCGGAGTTCCTCTCAGGAACCGACCCACGCAACCCCTCCGACCGTCCGCTCCTGAAACTCCACCCGGGCACCGGCATCATACCCAGTCTGGTTTTTGAACTCCCGGTCGTGACGGATCGACTCGGTGAAGCCTCAGTGATCCTCGAATCCACGACAAACCTCACGGGCCCCTGGACTGCCGTGACCGCCATCGCTCCCCAGGGCTCCTCGTTGCGTTGGGAAGATTCCTTTACCAACCCGCCTTCCACCCGATTCTATCGTCGAAGGACACAGAAGCTCTGACGCTCTTCCGAACCATCATGAACGCCACCCAGTCCGTCCGCCGCACCCTGCCCATCCTGGCCATCACCCTGTCCGCCCTGTTCTCCGGATGCGGTGGAAAGGACGACGGCCATGCAACGGAGGGTGCCCACAAGCACCAACACCGGGCACCTCATGGCGGCACGGCGATCGTCCTCGGCAAGGAGGCCTTCCATTTGGAACTGGTCCGAACCGCCGACACAGGCTTGCTCACCTGCTACATCCTCGATGGACACATGGAATCCTTCATCCGGGTTCTGGCTCCTCACCTGACTTTGGAAACAACGGTTTCCAATCAGACCCGGACCCTCGAACTACTGCCCGTGGCCAATGCGGCCACCGGAGAGAAAATCGGCGATACAAGTCAATTCGAGGCGCGCGCCGAGTGGTTGAAAACCGCCACGAATTTCACGGGCAAGGTGATGGGCATCACCATCAAGGGTACGACCTTCACCGACGTCGCTTTCCGCTTTCCGGAAGGCAACGAGTAGGCCATCACAACCTGGCCGCGCCCGATGTCGGCCCGCGTTGGGCTCCATGCTGACCTGGCGATCCCTTCACCGACGTGCCGTCTCGCGAACACCCCTCCAAGATTCGTTTTGTTTGCCGGTGCCGCCAGGCGAACAAGAGGGCCAACTGGGGACGGAACACCCACCGGTCCAACAGCACCCCCCAACGTCCCCAGGGAGGCACGTATTCCACCCGGTCGGTCAACACCGACTCCTTCGGCCCCACCTCTTGGAATGAATGGATGTGGCGCCACTGGGAGTAGGGCCCGCGAAGGGCCACATCGACCAGACGGCAGGGCGGAGACACCTCCTCCAATGAGACCTCCCAATCCTGAGACAGGATTCCGAGGATGCTCACGCGGACTCCCAGTCTGGCTCCCGACTTCCACTCCTTCGGCATCCGGAGCTCCGCGACCCACACACCCGGTGGATTGATGCGATGCAAGTTGGCTGGGTCCTGATGGAAGCGATAAAGCGCCTCGACCGGAGTCTGGATTCTACTTTTTTTCTGGTAGTACAAAGTCATCAGCAAAAAGGCCGGGAACCTGTGACGGTTCCCGGCCCTGGATCGAGTCAGGGATTACTTCCCTTCTTCGTGAGCGTGAGTCCCACCGGCCACCGGAGCGATCGGATTTTTCGCCAGATAGTCATCCACATCGGTGGTCACCACCAGTCGTCCCCACATCACCGGCCAGTGACCCGGGAACGTGCAAACGTACTCGTAGTCACCAGTCTGTGACGGCGCCGTCAGCTTCAAGGTGGCACGACTCCCCGATTCAACCAAACGGGTGGCACCGACAACGCCCGGAAGCCCCGGAACGTAGGCCCGACCGTCACGGTCCAGCGCGCCCGGAGCCATCGCATCGGCCGCGGCTCCGACCGCCTCACGGGCACCCGGCTTCACGATGACGAGATTGTGGGGCATGAAGTCGTCGTTCTCGAGGACGATTTCGAACGGCTTGCCCGCTTCTACGACCAGACGCGGCACATCGTAGCGCATTTGCTCGCGCACCGTGCGGATCACGAACACCGACACCCGCAGCTGCTTGAGCTGGGCACGCAAGGCCGACGATGTGCCCCCCGGCATCAGACCTGCAAGATCCGAGGCCGTCTGGAGCGCGTCCACATAGCTGATATCCGTGCGGGATTCAGTGGGAACCTTGGAGGCCCAACCCACCAAGGCGGTGGCCGCCGCGCCGGCTGAAGCAGCATTCCAGGAGGTCCGGGGCAACTGACGCAGCCCTTGGGCCGCCGCGGGAACGCCATCACCCTTGACGATGAGGTTAGCCAGCAGGTTGAACACTTCGTCTGGCTTCTCGTTCATGCTGAGCAAGGCGCGCATGGCCACACGGCGCAAACCTGCCGTTCCATCCACCGACACCGGGATGCGGACATTCCGAGCCGGAGCAGGCACCCCCTTTTGAGAGGCGACCTCCTGACGAGCGGCATCCAACAAGGTCAACGTGAAACCGTTCAAACGCTGACTCAGGTCCCCTTCGGTGCGGTTCCAGACCGAAACCGCTTCAACCGATTGCTCCGAACCGAGGTCGACCTCCCACCACGGGTTTCGATCATTCTCAACGGAGTGGGTCTGCGATCCGGAGGCGAAGGAACCATCGGTGTTGCCATCAATGGCACGGGAAGCCTCACCCGAATTGGACGTGGTCGATTGGGTGGCTTTGCCGCTGCGCGCAATATTCTGGCCGGCCGACCAAACTTCCACTTCGGCCAAGGTCAAGGTTCCGCGACGCGGCAACTCGATGCGCACGTAGCGGGCTCCACCCTTCTTGGAAGCATCCGCTACCCACTTGGACTCACCGGAGACCACCGGACGAACCAGACCATAGGCCTTGGCGCGGAAATCCGGATCGCTGACCAGCGGAATGCCAGCCAACAAATCCGAGAGGGTGGAAGGTTTGGCGGAAGCCGTCTGCCAGAGGGCATCAAACGAACCCTCCACCATGGCCAGCGAAGCCCAGGCGGCGGCTCGGGTGATCGCATGAGCACTCTTCGTTCCCAGTTGGGTCAAACGCGCCCGCTGCGCCTTCAACTCGTCGACCGGCTGACCGGGCAACAGACGGGCCAAGCTCGAAAGAGCCTCGTCCGCGCGGGATTCAGGCTTCTCCAACAAGCTCAGGAGCAACGTCGAACGCGAGACCTTGCGCAGCGTCGCCAAATCGTTGAGGGCCACGCCCCGTTCGGCATCCGGCACCCCGGCGCGGCCCAGCAAGTCGGCCAAGACGGGCTCGACCCGCGGCAGCTTCAGGATTTCCGCGGTGCTCAGCGACTTGAGCAAGTGCTGCAAGCCAGCCGGATTGTCCTGGGCCAGCGGACGTCCGTCGGCGATGGCTTTGCGCCACTGGGGCTCCAACTGGCGGAGGGTCTCCTTGAGGGTGTAGTCCAGGTAGTAATCCAGCGGTTTCTTGAGGATGGCCAATGCCACTTCGGCGGCCTCGGCCGAGCGGAAGAAGCTCGCACCTCGGACGGCCTCCAGACGGACGCGCGGGTTCTCGTCGTCCGCCAACTTGGCGAAGAGCGACAGGGCGTTGGGCACCCGATCGCGCCAGTAGCAGAGCACGCGCCCTGCAGCGGCGCGGGCATTGGCCTCGGGTGAATTCAGCATCCGGGTCAGGCGGTCGGCATCGACCACGTTGTGCCACTGGTGAACCCACAAGGCCTCCATCATGTGGTGCTCGTAGTTCGGATCCTTGGCATCCAAGCCAGCCGCCCATTGACGGACCGCGGCGATGACCTTGGTGGTGTCGCGCTTGCCCAACTCGATCTTGGCCAACTCGCGGGTCTGGTTTTCGGGTTCCTTCAGCAAGTCCAAGAGGGCGGCAATGGATTGCCCCTCGATCTTGGCCGGCTTCAGGAGCGGGCGTCCCTTGTAGGTGATGCGGTAGACGCGACCGTACTGGTGACCCCGGTTCGGGTCGCGCAAGTGGTGCTGCATGTGACCGATGATCGACTGGTGCCAATCGGCGAAATAGATCGCGCCATCCGGGCCAGTGCTGATGCAAATGGGGCGGAAGTTCGGATCGGTCGAAGAGATCAAGTTCTCCATTGTCTCACCCTTCAGGCCCGAGCCGTCCTCGCTGACCTTGACCCGGAACACGCCTTGGAAGGAGATCACGTTCAAGTTCAGGAAGTTGCCCTGGAACTCCTCGGGGAAATGCCGGCTGGTCAGGATGCCGGTGCCGGGGCACGGGCGAGAAGGCCGATTCCAGAACTCCTTCATGCCGGAGTGCTTGTTCGGATAATCGATGCGACCGCTGAAGGCAGGACCAAAGTAGTTGGCGTTGCCGGTGGCGTCGGTGATGAAGTCATTGCCCCAACCATCGAACACACGACCGTGCGGATTGGCGAATCCATAGGCCACGTAGGTCTCGAACCGATGGGTGCGCGGCTCGAAGCGGTAGATCGCGCCGTCGTTGTTGCGCAATGCGCCGTCGCCGGTCTCGACCTGGGTACGGTGGAACACACCATCACTCAAATAGATCGAGCCACCCGGATCCAAGCAGATGGCGTTGGCCGTGTGGTGCGAATCCGCCGAATCCATACCCATGAGGATGCGCTCCTTGGTGTCGGCCTTGCTGTCATTGTTGGTGTCGCGAATCCACCAGAGATCCGGGGCCTGCATGAGGAGGATGCCATCCTTGTAGAACTGGAAGCCGGTGGGGCAGTTCAGGTCGTCCATGAACACCGTCTCCTTGTCAGCCTTGCCGTCGCCGTTGGTGTCTTCGTAGATGAGCAACTTGTCACCCACCTTGCTGGTCGGGGTTCGTTCCGGGTAGTTGGGCCACACGGCCACCCACAAGCGACCACGGGTGTCCCAGGCCATCTGGACCGGATTCACCAGATTCGGGAAACGCTTCTCGTCGGCGAAGAGATTCACCTGCATGCCGGAGTGGACCGTCATCTTGCCGATGGCTTCCTGACCATCGATATAGACTGGGCTCTTGTCGGCGTTGGCCCCGGGCTTGTTGGACTCCACCGGAGTCACCGCTGGCAGGTTGGAGTCGTCGACCTTGAGGTCACCATCCCGTGCCACGGCCCAGATACGCTGGTCGCGGTTGGAGGTCAGAACGTCGCGCTGCGACATCTCCTCCTGCATGACCTTGTAGTTGGAGACATAGGGGGCTGGCGCATTGCGATCCCCGACAAAGCCACCCTTGCCCGGTTGATAGGCCAAGGCCGAACGGCCACCGTACACATTGTAGCCGTCGACCGTGCGATAGCGTTGGTGCCACTGCCAGTTCTTCTCGTTCACCGCCCGACGGAGTTTTTCCATGTCACCGGTCGGCACCTTGCCGCCGATCAGGCCGCTGAAAATGGCAGGAGCCAAAACCTTGTCACCCTCGTCGCTCAGGAGGAAACCGTTGATGGTCAGGGAACGCCCCTTGGCGGATGCGGCCGCCATCAAACGCAAGGACGGTTCAAAGGCATCGGCGAAGGCGATCCCGTTGTCCTTGGCCACCTCCGCAATGGCTGCTGAATAAAGGCGCAGGTTGGCGTTGTTGACGGAGCGGTCCGGGAAATTGGCGTCCGTGTGCTTCTCATTGGCCGCCGGCGAAACCAGCGCCACCCGAGGCGCCCCCTTGCCGGAGTAATTGCCGCCTCGCACGTGTTTCACCCAGGCATCCAGGTCGGCCTTGAACTTCGGCAATCCTTCCTGACCCTTGAAAGACTCGTTGTAGCCGAAGAAGGCGATGATCACATCCGACTTCACCCGGGTGAGCCAGTCGTCCGGAGAACCGAAATTCTCGGAGCGATGCCGATTGGCCACCTCGTCGCCCGCTGCCGCCAGATTGCGGAAGACCAAGCGATGATCCGGGAAACGGTCGTGCACCAGCGTTTCAAAATAACCGGAGTGCTGCATCCGGTCGGCCATGCCACCCCCGACGATCGCCACATGGTCGCCAGGCTGGAGTTGGAGCAGGGTTTGGGCGCTGACCGCCAGGGTTAAGGCCACTGATAACAGGGCCATTCGTATGGATCTCATAGGGTTGTTGATCGGCAGCCACCAGAGGAACCGACCCATCGGTCCTCCGAAACTGCGGGCTCGGTGGATTGCCGAGCATAGAAACTCGAAGACCGACATCGCGACCAAAAATTCAAGCCAAGCGACGGGTTTGTTGGTTCAGAGCCTGTCTGGGAAAAAATGGAGGTGCCGTTGGGGAAACAACCCTGTGACGACCAAAATTTGCACTTCCGGGCTTCTGATCTGGATGAAATCGTACGGCCTGATCGCCATGAAACACTTCATACTTCGCCATCGGGCGAGCCTCGCCGCTCTCGGTCTGGCCGCCCTGCCCTGCTTGGCCAACGCCTCCGACTACGCCAAATCGGTCCTGGCCGACAATCCTGCGGCCTTCTTTCGCCTCGGTGACAGCACCACCCGCGGCACCACCAACTTCAGTTCTGGTCTCGCGCCCGGAGTCGCTGCAATCCAAAACCTGGGTCGGGTGCACACCATGCCCGGTGCCATCGCCGGTGATGCCGGACGCGCCGCATTCTTCGATTTCACCTCACGCACCGAGATCCCCTGGAACGCCGCCCTGAACCCCAAGAACGATAAACCGTTCACGGTGGAAGCGTGGTTCTATCCGACGAGCGATCAGACCGCGACGGGCCAATGCCCGATCAACAACCGCTTCGCCTATTCCGGCGCCGACCGACAGGGGTGGGTGTTCTTCCAGCGCAAGCCCAACGCCGATTACGCCGGCGGCGAAGGAGTCGGCTGGAACTTTCGCATGTTCCGCGGGGCCGGCAGCAGCTCGGGCCTCGATGTCCTGAGTGGCGTACCCTACGTGCTCGGCAAGTGGACACACGTGGTAGTGGTCTACGACCCCAAGAATCTCACCGATGCCACCGTCACCATGTACATTGACGGCAAGGAAGCCGTCTCCAAGGCCTGGACCGGCGGCAGCGACGGCACTCAAGTAGGCTACGTGGCCAACAGCAACGACCACGATCCTGCCGTCGCCACCTTCGGCGAGGCAGCCTTGGCCATCGGCAACTACAACAACACCGCCGGCACCAGCCTCAACCCCTACTTCGGCGGCGTGGACGAGTTCGCCTTCTACCAGTCCAAGCTCAGCGCCGAGCAAATCCTCGCCCATTATCAGAACGCCACGAACGCCAACCGGACGGTTTCCTACACGAGCCTGATTCAGGCAGACCAGCCTTCGGTGTATCTCCACCTCGATGAGGAAGCTCCCGGCGCGGATATCGCGGTGAACTACGGTGAAAGCCGTTCCGCCGGTCACGGCACGTACACCGAAGAAGCGCGTCACCCGGCACCGGGAGCGATCCAGGAGGGCGGAATCGATGGGGCCGCCGCCTTCCACAACCGCAACGGCAAATCCACCACCACCTTGCCTTGGACCGCCGGCAACAACCCCGGAGCCGACAAGCCCCTGTCGGTCGAATTCTGGGTCCGGCCCATGAAGGACCAGCAGGGCGGTCAATGCCCCGTCAACAACCGGTTCGTCGGCGGCACCGGTCGCACGGGTTGGGTCATCTTCCAGCGCAATCCCAACTCCACCTACCCGGCCTCCGAAGGACTCGGCTGGAACTTCCGCATGTTCCGTGGAGTCGGAACCAGCGGTGCGGATGTGAACACCGACACCGAATACCGCATCGGCGAGTGGCAACATTTGGCCTTCACCTGGGAACCGGTGACCGATAACGGTGATCCTGGGGTCAACGGCAACAATCAATGGCAGGGCATACTGACTGCCTATGTCAACGGAGTCGCCGTCAACACCAACAGCACCGCCCTCTATGCCGCCAATTTGGAGACCCCGGAGGACAGCAGCGTCGCGGCGGATCTGGGTATTGGTTCCTACAACGCCAAGTCGGGTCTGGGCAGCAATCCGTTCGAAGGCAACGTCGATGAGTTCGCCATCTATGGCGACTATCTGCTGAAGCCCGAACAGGTCCTGGCCCACTATCAGGCGGGCACGAACGCCCACCCGGCCATTCCCTATGAGAATCTGGTCATCACCGCGCCCTTCACCGGACCGGAGCGCAAAGGCCCGGCCACCTACCTGCGCTTCAACGAAGGCGCGGTTTCGCCGCTCGCCAACGCGGGCAGCCTCGAGGCCGATGCTGAGGGCCATGGTGTTCTGGCCAAGACCTCGGCCGCAGGACCCCGTCCTCCAGCCTTCAAGGGTTTTGAAGCCGACAACGGCGCCCTGGATCTGACCACGGCCAAGGCCTTCGGTGCCCTCGACGATCTGGGCGGCCTGAAGCTCACCGACCGGGTCACCTTCAGCGCCTGGATCCAGCCGGGGCAGCTCACGGCCGAAACCTCGCCCGCCCGGATCGTTGCCCGGGGTCCGGCGACCGCGAGCTCCTTCGTGGCGCAGATCTTCGAGCAGGCCAAGGAAATCACCGCGCTCAACACCAACACCACGGAAGTGTCGCTGCGTATCGAACCGGTGAATGGCGCGCTCAACTACTCCTTCGGATCCAGCGAATACACCGGCGCTCCGGACCTCACGGTGGAACGTGCTTTCGCTCCGGTTCCGGCCGCTGACTTGGCTGGAGGCCAATGGATCCAGTTGAGCGGCGTTTACGATGGCACCCACTGGCGCCTGTACCGCAACGGCGCCGAGATTGCCGCGGCCGCCGGAACGGGCAAGGCCATCGCCAACAATGGGGCGGATTGGGCCATCGGATCCACCGGCAATGGTTGGGACGGAGGATTCACCGGAGCCATCGATGAAGTCGCTGTCTATTCCAAGGCCTTGTCAGCCGCCCAAATCCAAAAGCAGTACACCATCGCTGTGAACGGCGGTTCCAATGAACCGGCTCAGGTGACGATCAGTCTCAGCGGTGCTGATGCCACCCTCACGTGGAGCGGTGGAGCCCTGCAGCAGGCGGACAGCTTCGACGGCCCTTACACCGTGGTCAGCGGCGCCGTTTCTCCGCTGAAGGTCACCCCGACCGGATCGGCCAAGTTCTACCGCGTCCGCTGAACTGTCCCGAAACGGATCATCCACTCCACCGACGGGCCGATTTCCTCATGGAAATCGGCCCTTTTGTATCTCCCGGAATATTCCAATGGCGCGTATCCTCATCGCCCCCCTGGAAGAACAGTCCTCAATGGTACCCCCCCACTGGGCATTTTGAACGGGATGCAGCAGCTTCAATCGAGAAGGCAGCAGAATACGCCGCAGATCGGCAGCCGCAGTCTAACCGATGGACTCGGCCAAGGATTCGGCGGGATAAGTCCAGATCTCGGCCAAAGTCGGATGATAATGCGGGACGGCCGCCCATTGTGCGGCCGTCATTCGGGCCGCCATGGCCACCGCAGGCTCGTGAATCAGCTCGCCAGCCTGAGGACCGACACAGGATGCCCCCAACACCTCTCCCGAGACTGGATCCGCCAACACTTTCACAAACCCTTCCTGGGCGCCCAAAATCATGGATTTTCCATGGTCATTGAAGGGGTAGCTATCAGAACGGTACGCTACCCCTCCACTCTGGGCTTCACGTTCTGAAAGCCCCACCTGAGCCACCTGGGGCGAAGTAAAAACCACCGAGAGCATAAGCCGGTAATCCATGGACCGAGGGCGACCAGGATGGAGGATGTTGTGGGCAGCGATCTCTCCTTGTTGAACCGCCAGATGAACCACCTCGTGAGGACCGCAGCAGTCACCGGCTGCAAACACTTCATTCCGGGAAGTCCGCTGTTGAAGGTCTGTCACGATTCGGCCCCGCTCGAGTGAAACACCGAGAGCCTCCAGGCCCAGGCCGCTGGTGTTGGGAACCCGTCCCAACCCGTGAAAGATTTCCGAGGCCTCCACCGACCTCACCATGTCGCCCTGTCGGAACCAGATTTTCTTCATTTCCCCGGTCCGTTCCACCCGCTCCAAAAGGGTTCCGGTGAATACCTCGATGCCCTCCCGGCGGAATCCCTTCTCCAATTCACCTGCCACATCGGCATCAAACCCCGACAACAACTGCGGACCGCGCTGGATGACGGTCACTCGACTGCCCATGCGCGAATAGAATTGGGCAAATTCCAAGGCCACGGCCCCGCCACCCAAGACCACCAGAGACTCTGGAATCCGAGCCTCCGCCAAAGCACTGTCACTGGTGAGGTATCCTGCCGCTTCCAACCCCGGCACGGAGACCGGGGCAACCGAAGATCCCGTGGCCACCACCGCATGCCCGAACGAAACAGGGCGTCCATCCTCCAAGCGGATCAATCCAGGCTGCTCGAAACGCGCTTGCGCACGGATCAGCCCAAACCGCCCGTCCTCCAACTGCTGACGCCGGTAGCCCGCGAAATCGGCGATCAAGGAGTCTTTCCGGGCGAACAACTTCTGGGAATCCACGCGGACATCGCGCGCTGAAATACCCCAGGGCTCTCCTTCCCGGACGCCGTGGCGCAATTCAGCGGCATGCAGCAACGCCTTGGTCGGCATGCATCCCCGGAGGATGCACAATCCACCCAATTCCGGGGCTCCGTCGATGACCAGAACCTGGGCACCTTGACCGGCCAATGTCCTGGCGGCGGCATAGCCGGCACTGCCGCCACCCAAAACCACCACATCCGCCGACAATGGATCCATGGACCAGAGTCTGGGCTGGGAGAGCCAGACTGACAAATCCATCCCGACACCGGTTCAACGGCCTCCGATTCCTCCGAACCAAAAACCTATGATAGAAACCCTTCAAGGTAAGGACCATGGATGCCGATGCCTTCCCGAAGGTTCGATTTAAAAAATCTGCGGATTGGCCGGCAGGTTCGAAACCCTTCGATGATCGACCGTATTCGGGTATCCGCATCACTGACATGTCTGAAAAAGGGACCATTTCTGATTCCACGAAGGCCGCTTATGCGGCGGCGGCGGCGCTGAAACCCGGCGGCAAGGTCGAGTTGATCGATCGCCTGATCCAGGAGATCCCCTCTCACCACCTCCAAGGGCTCTCCAAAGTCTCCCGCCAAAAAATCATCGAAACCCCACTGGATCTGGCGGTTCGGCACGAAAAGCTTGAAAAAGCCGTCGCCATCATGGATTCCGCGAAACTCACTCCCGATTTCTTCTTCGTGAAGATTCCTGAGGGAGTCAGCGACTTCGAGGCGATCGACTCCATGAATTGCCTTTTCCGTGAACGGTTCCCCTCGCTGAACCGCGATGCCGTGGACCAGATGGACCTGCCGACGTTGCTCAAATTGCCCAGCGTCGTCGATCGCGACGTCTCCAAGCCGCGAAAGATCCCCATTTATTTCCTCGTCGAAGGCACCCGGAACAAATCGTTTGCCGAGCAAAAGGCCATCTTGGACATCCAAGGAATGGTGCCCGCCGAACCCATTGAACAACTGCTGACGGCAATGGCCTATGCGTTGCTCCACCCGGGCAACGATCCCTTCAAGAACCAGCTGGCCCGCGGTTCACTGCCCAATTTGGCCCTCTTCAATACCGGCAGTCACGGACTGCGTATCATGACACTGGGCGAAGGTCGCTGCCCGATCGCATCGATGTCCGCCCTTCCCGCCATCGTGAATTGAATCCCGGCCAATTGTCGGCCATACAAGCGTCGCCCGGACATTGCTTCCGGTGATTGCCAGGGCGGAGTTTCCGAAACAAATCCCATCCCGCAGGATGCGTTTTGTGGCAGCCTTTGTCCGTGTCCGACGTTCAGGAAAACCTAGCCCGCATCCAAAGCCGTATCGAGCAGGCCTGCACCCGTTCTGGCCGAGCAACGGAATCCGTGCGGTTGATGGCGGTCAGCAAGAACCAACCTCCGTCCCGGGTGGCTGAAGCGGCGGCGGCGGGTCTGACGCTGTTTGGCGAAAACCGCATCCAGGAAGCGAAGGCCAAGATTCCTCAGTGCCCCGGTCGTCTGGAATGGCATTTCATCGGGCACTTGCAGTCCAACAAGGCCCGCGATGCCGTCAGCCTTTTCAACGTGGTCCAAGGTGTGGACTCGCTGCCGCTGGCCCAAGAACTTCAAAAGCAGGCCGCCAAACAGGCGCAGTCCCTGCCCATCCTGCTGGAGGTCAATGTCGCGGGTGAATCGTCCAAATTCGGATGGAATCCGGATCGACTCCTTGGCGAACTCCTCGAATTCAACTCCCTGTCGCGCCTGGAGATCCATGGTCTGATGACCATCGCCCCGTATTCCGTGGACCCGGAACGGGCCCGTCCGGTGTTTCGCCGTCTGCGCGAACTTCGAGACCGCTGCGCCGACCTGCTGGGAGCGCCGCTCCCCGTCCTCAGCATGGGTATGAGCGGTGATCTCGAGGTCGCCATCGAAGAAGGGGCCACCCTCGTTCGCGTGGGCACGGCCCTCTTCGGAGAACGCCCCCGCAAAGCCGATGCCCAAGAGAGCAACGGTCACTGAAAACGGTTCCTGCTCAGCCAGGAGAAACCACGCGCATCAACCGCCCAAAGCGCCCGCCTGACTGGGATCGGCGATGGCGCCTTTGTTGAAATCGACATACTCCTCGGTGAGGTCTGCCGCATACATCACGGCCGAAGCTTTCCCGAGGTTCAGTCGGATGTGCAACTCGAAGGTGTCTTCCTGCACCGCCTTCCACAAATCCGCAAACGCGGCCTTGGTGGGTTGGCCACGACGGAGGCTCCATAGGATTTTCCGGGAACCCGAGGCAGAATAGCCGATGTCCACCTTGTCCTCGACGATCTTGGCCGAACTGTAGCCCAAGGCATCGATGATACGCCCCCAGTTGGGATCCCCACCATGCCAACTGGTCTTGACCAGGGCGCTGTTGGCCACCGCACGGGCCGCAGCGTCGGCGTCGGCAAAAGACCGGGCTCCCTCCACTCGGACCGTCACCACGCGGTGCACCCCCTCACCATCGCAGACAATCATCTTGGCCAAGGTCAGGCAAACATGGGACAGGGCCGCTTGGAACACCTCGAAGTCCTTCCCCGAGGCCTTGCGGATGGCGGTGTTTCCGGCAAATCCATTGGCCATGGCCAGCACCGTGTCATTGGTGCTCATGTCGCCATCCACCGTGATGCGATTGAAACTCGAAGCCACCGCTTCGTTGAGGGCGGCCTGAAGCGGTTTGGCGGCAATGTCCGCATCGGTCGTGATGAAACAGAGCATCGTGGCATGCAAGCCCGCCGGCACCCCACCGGGAACGGCGGCCGGACGCGCACCGGTCGGCGACATTCCCGGTTGGATCATGCCAGCGCCCTTGCACATGCCGCCAATGCGAACCACCCGCCCACCGAGCTTCAATTCGATGGCGATGGTCTTCGGGCGTGAGTCGCTGGTCATGATGGCCTCGGCCGCCTGAGCTGCATGCTCCGGGGTGGATCCCAGCACTTCCGCCGCGGCGGCAATTCCACTGGCCACCTGCTCCATGGGCAATTGAACGCCGATCCGGCCCGTCGAGCCCACGAGAACCCGACCGGTGGACAACCCCAAGACCTTCTCGGTCAATCCGGTCATCGCCAATGCATCCTTCATGCCTTGGCGCCCCGTGCAGGCATTGGCATTGCCGCTGTTGATCACCACGGCCTGGGCGACGCCCTTCGCCACCCGCGAAACACAAACCTTCACAGGCGCCGCGCAAATCTGGTTGGTGGTGAACAAACCGGCCACCGCCGCAGGGGTTTCACTGACCAACAAGCACAAGTCCCGCTTGCGGCCCTTGTCGGAGCCCTTGCCGGTGCCCAGACGCTTGATGTCGCAGAAAACGCCGCCTGCGAGGAACCCTTGAGGAGCCACCACAGCCCCATCGATCGGCTTGAACTTCAATTGCACGCCCGGTTTGAAGCGGACCCGGGCGTTGGAAACAATCCCAAACCGCTGGAAAGCCGCGGAATCTCCCAATCATGAAGTCGTCAACAACGGCCTGGAACGACACCAATGGACCTCAAAACTCCACGATTTGCCCCCGCTGAGGCACAACCACCTGGGCCTGCGGCTTGAGGCCTTGCAGGGTTTTCCCAAACGCCAATGAAGAAGATTCCTCGCCATGGATCACGGTGATCTTCTGGAATGATCCGGAGAGTGAGTTCACATACCCGATGAGTTCCGACTTACCCGCGTGCCCGGAAAACGCGTCAATGCGGGCGATCTGGGCCTTCACCTCGTGAGGAACGCCGAAGATGTTCACAGGTGATCGCCCGGAAACAATCAAATGCCCGAGGGTGTGCTCGGCACAATAACCCACGAACAGGATCAAGTTGCGTGGATCTCCCAAATTATGACTCAGATGATGCCGGATCCGCCCTGCCTCCGCCATGCCTGAGGCACTGATGATGATGCACGGTGAGGTCAAATCATTGAGCTTCTTGGACTGGGCACCCTCGCGGACATAGGTCAGGTGATCCATGCCGAAGGGGTTCCCCTTGGTCCGCAGGTGATCGTAGGCTTCCTTGTCGAAACACTCCGGATGAAGGCGAAAAACCTCCGTCGCATTCACGCTCAGGGGGCTGTCCACGAAGATGGGCACATTCGGAAGACAACCCGACTGGGTCAACTGGTTCAGCACGTAGATCAATTGCTGGGTCCGGCCCACTGCAAAGGCCGGGATGACCACCTTGCCGCCGCGAGCCAAGGCCTCCGAGACCACCTTGCACAGTTCATCACGGGAAAAGGCCGCATCGCCGTGTTCCCGATCGCCATAGGTGCTCTCGATCTGGAGGAAATCGACATTCTCGACCGGCTCCGGATCGCGCAAAATCTCTTGGGCAGGCCGGCCGATGTCGCCCGAGAAGAGATACCGGAAATGCCGCGCTCCTTCCCGGACATCCAAGATCACCTGAGCCGATCCAAGGATATGACCGGCATCCCGGAACTCCAAAGTCACCCCGTCCACCAGCGGCATTCGGCGTCCGTAGTTGATGGCGACGAATTGGCGGGTGGCCCTTTCCGCATCCTCAACCGTGTAGAGCGGATCCACCGGCGGCAAACCCTGCTTGGCCCGTTGCTTGGACACATATTGGCTGTCGGCCAATTGAATCCGGGCCGAATCTTCCAGCATCACCGCGCACAAGTCCCGGGTCGCGAAGGTGGCATAGATGTTGCCCTGATACCCCTGCCTGCACAGGTTGGGCAGATTGCCCGCGTGGTCGATGTGCGCATGGCTCAACACCACCGCATCCAGCGTGGACGGATCGAACGGGAACTCGCGGTTCCGGTGAATGGACTCCTCCCGGCGGCCCTGAAAGAGTCCGCACTCCAGCAAAACCCGGTGTCCATTGACCTCCACCAGATACATGGAACCGGTGGTTGTCCGCGTGGCGCCGAGGTAGTGGATTTTCACGATCCGAGTCTAAGGCTACTTCTCAGGATTCTCCAAGCTGAACATCGGAGGGATGTCGGCCTTGGAATTCGATCGGATGTCAAACTCCGTCCGCCCCGATCCTGCAAAAAAACAAGTTCACGCGGGCGACCACTTGCCACACATTGCCCCGTCAAAATTTATGGACGTAAGGTTTCCCAAGGTCGGAGAAGGTGCTGACAGCGGCAAGGTGGTCAGCGTTCTCGTCAAGGTCGGCGACACCATCAGCGCCGGTCAGACAATCCTCGAGCTCGAGTCGGAGAAGGCCATCGCGCCCATCCCGTCTCCAGCCGGCGGGAAGATCACTGCGATCTCCGTCAAAGAAGGCGACACCATCACGGTGGGTGCCGTGCTGTTGAGCTTGGAAGGCGGGGGTGATGGTGGCGCTGCGGCACCGACAGCCGCTCCTGCCAAGAAAACGGCCGCCCCGAAGGCGGCACGTGCGGCGGTCGTTGACGACGATGACGACGATGTCCTGCCGGCCGCCACCGAAGACGAAGGCCCGGTCCCTGGCGCGAGCCCGTATGTCCGCAAGGTCGCCCGTGAGTTGGGCATCCCGCTGAGCCGCGTGCGGGGCTCAGCCTCGGGTGGCCGCGTGGTCATCGAAGACCTCGCCCGCTACGTCGGCAAGCTCGAGGCCAAGGTGGCCCGGGCCGGCAAGTACGCCGAAGGCCCCCAAGGCTTGAGCTTCCCGTTGGTCAACCAGGACTTCGCCGTCTATGGACCGGTCACCAGCGAACCGTTGACCCAACTGCGCAAGGTCATCTCGGCGCGGATGGTCGAGAACAAGGTCACCCTGCCCCATGTCACCCAGTTCGCCGACGCCGATATGAGCGGCATCGAGGCGCTGCGGGCGCAGTTCAAGGCCGACTATGAAAAAGCCGGAGCCAAGCTCACGCCGACCCCCTTCCTCATCAAGGCGCTGGTCAACACCCTGCAACAGCATCCGAAGTTCAACGCCAGCCTGCAGGAAGTCGCCGAGACGCTGATCATCAAGCACTACTACCACATCGGCATCGCCGTCGACACCGACGCCGGATTGCTGGTGCCGGTGCTGCGCGACGCCGACAAGAAGTCGCTGCTGCAAATCGCCAAGGAGTTGTCCGAGATCGCAGGCCAGGCCCGGGATCGCAAACTTTCGCCCGATTCGATGAAGGGCGGTTCCTTCACCGTGTCCAATCAGGGCGCCATTGGCGGAGCCCACTTCACCCCGATCATCAACAAGCCCGAGGTGGCCATCCTCGGACTGGGCAAGACCTCCCTCAAGCCGGTCGTCACCGCCGAGGGCAAGATCGAGGCCCGACCGATCCTGCCGCTGACCATCAGCTACGATCACCGCGTAATCGACGGCGGATCGGCCGCCCGCTTCACGGTGGACCTGGTCAAGGCCATCGAGACGTTCCCGGCCTCCGCGGTGAAGCTCTAACAGCCCTACCCGACATGGAAGCGATCCAGACTGAAATCGTTGTCATCGGCGCCGGCCCTGGAGGCTACGCCGCCGCATTCTACGCCGCCGACCTGGGCAAGAAGGTTCTGCTCATCGAACGGGATCCCCGTCTCGGTGGTGTCTGCATGAACCGGGGCTGCATCCCGTCCAAGGCGCTGCTCAACGCCTCGCACATGATCACCGCGGCGAAGGAATCCGCCCACCGCGGAATCAGCTTCGGCGATGCCACGATCGATCTGAACCGCCTGCGGGCCTGGAAGGAGTCCATCCTCGAGAAGCTGGGTTCCGGCATCGCCAGCTTGGCCAAGATGCGCGGCGTCACCGTGATGCATGGCAAAGCCATGTTCGAGTCCTCGAACAAGCTGCGCGTCGAGACTCCTGAAGGTCAGAAATACGTCAACTTCGACAAGGCCATCATCGCCGCCGGTTCCCGACCCGCCCTCCCGAAGGCGTTCGATCTGGGCAATCCCCGGGTGATGACCTCCACCGAGGCACTCGAGATCGCCGACATCCCCGAGAAGTTGCTGGTCATCGGTGGCGGCTACATCGGAATGGAACTCGGTACCGTGTACGCGTCGATGGGTTCCAAAGTCACCGTCATCGAGGCCATGGAAGCGATTCTGGCTGGAGCCGACCCGGACCTCGTCCGACCAGTGGCCGCCTACGCCAAGAAGGCCTTTCAGGAAGTGCGCCTGAAGTCGAAGGTTTTGGAGATCAAGACCTCGGGCAAGCAAATCCAGGTCACTTCCGAGTTCAATGGCCAGAAGATGGAAGAAAAGTATGACCGGGTTCTGGTGTCCGTGGGCCGCGTGCCCAACGGCCAAGACCTTGGCCTCGAGAACACCTCCGTCCAACGGGATGACAAGGGCTTCATCAAGGTGGACGAGCGCATGGCCACCACCGACTCCAACATCTATGCGATCGGCGACATCGCTGGCGGCATCATGCTGGCCCACAAGGCGAGCAAAGAGGCCCGAATCGCCGTGGAGAACCTCGCGGGCGAAGGCAACGCGGTGAATCGCGACTATCTCATCCCGGCGGTGGTCTTCACCGACCCCGAGGTGGCCTGGGTGGGTCTCACCGAAACCGAGGCCAAGGCCAAGGGAATCGAAGTCCAAGTGGTCAAATTCCCTTGGGGTGCCAGCGGCCGGGCCCTCACCTATGACCGGACCGACGGCTCGACCAAGCTCATCATCGACCCGGTCACCGAACGTATTCTCGGGGTGGGCATCGTCGGCCACGGGGCCGGCGAACTCATCGGTGAAGGCACGGTGGCCATCGAAATGGGTGCCACGGTCCACGATTTGGGAGCCATTGTGCACCCGCATCCAACCCTGAGTGAGACCTTGATGGAGGGTGCGGAGGTGTTCTTCGGCCACTCCACCCACGTGTTCACCAAGAAACGCGGACACTGAGTTTCAAATCCTTCGGAGGCTTCGGTCTTCGAGGCTTGGACAGGGGCCAACCTCTTTGGGTTGGCCCCATCATTTTGCAGTCATTCCATCACCGTGTTCCACAATACGGCGTCATCCAAGATACATGGAATCCTGCCCAGGAACGCCTTTTCTGCTCATTTTGCTTCCCGTGCAGCGGGATCTCCCGCAGCTTCACCCAGCCGTTGCCGCGCCCGAGGCGCCTGCCGGCTTCAATTCATGAAGAAATCCCTCCGCCTCCTGATGACCACCACGCTCGCGGCCACGGCCGCCCTCGCCCAGGACAAACTGGATCTCTCGGCTGAGAAATCCCGCGCCAGTTACGCCATCGGGGCGGACATCGCCAACAGCATGAAGCGCCAGTCGCTCGACCTCGATACCAAGGCCCTGGCGGCCGGATTGGTCGACGGCATGAGCGGCAAGTTGCAGCTGAAGGACGCTGAGCTGGAAAAGGCCATGAACGACTTCAAGACCGCCTTGATGGCCAAGCGCCAAGCGGCACAAGCCTCGGCCTCGACTGAAAACTCCAAGAAAGGAGCCGACTATCTGGCCGCCAACGCCAAGAAGGACGGTGTCAAGACCACTGCCAGCGGTCTCCAATACAAGGTCATGAAGGCGGGTCCCGATGGCGGCAAGAGCCCGAAGGCCACCGACACGGTCAAGGTCCACTACCACGGCACCCTCATCGATGGCACCGTCTTCGACAGCTCCGTCCAACGCGGTGAGCCGATCTCCTTCCCACTCAACGGCGTGATCCCCGGCTGGACCGAGGGCGTCCAGCTCATGAAGGTGGGCGACAAGTTCCAGTTCACCATCCCGTCGGCATTGGCCTACGGCGAACAGGGCGCGGGCGGGGCCATCGGGCCCAATTCCACCCTCATTTTCGAGGTGGAACTCCTCGCCATCGAGGCCGGCAAGTAAGCCCCCTGCGATCGACTGAAAAAAGCCGGAGGTGCTGTTCCCAGCGCCTCCGGTTTTTTTCTGAACAACAGCCCGTTGGAAAGCCCCGCCGCGACTGATCCATTGACGTTGCCCGGATGGCCGCCACGGTTACGGGTACGGACATTCTCTTCGCCTCGTCATGCGCACGCTCGTTGAAACCGTCGAGACCGCCCACACCCCGGAGTCCCTGGGTGCTGCCCTGCACGGCGAGCCCGGTCGGGTGGTCCTGCGGACCTCGATGTTTGAGGTCCCTTCGGCGCGCTACTCGATCGTCACCGCACGACCGTTTCAGACCTTCCAGTCGATGGGTGCCCGCTGCGAGACCCGCCGCAGTGATGGCCAACGGGAGATCCAGTTCGGCAATCCCTGGGCCATCCTCGGGGCCCTTTCCGAACGCTGCGAAATCCTCGATGAAATCGACCTCCCTTTCCCGCTGGGCGGCGTCTTCGGTTTCTGGGGCTACGACCTGAAAGGCTTCGTCGAGCCCCGCCTCTCCCGGCACGCGGTGCAAGATCTCGAAATCCCGGACTGCCGCGTGGGTTTCCACGGAAGCCTCGTGGTCTTCGATCACCGCCTGGGCACCGCCACGATCATCGCCACGGGTCTCGGTCCGCATGGAGACCGATCCGAACGGATTGCCCGCGAGGACCTGGAATGGTGGCGCGAGCGGCTTGTCACCTCGCCATCGGACGAGCCGGACACGGTTCCGGAGACACTTCCGGGCGAAATCAACACTTCGGTCAGCCGTGCCGAGTTCATCCGGTCGGTCGAAGCAGCCCAGCGGTGGATCCGCAGCGGCGACATTTATCAGGTCAATCTCTCCCAGCGGCTCAGCGCTCCGTGGACTGCCGGTGGATGGGCTTTGTTCCGTCGTCTGCTGGAAGTTTCCCCTGCCCCGTTCTCGGCCTTCCTGGATGGGGAGGAATTCAGCCTCGCCTCGTCTTCGCCGGAGCTGTTCTTGCGACTCAGTGGATCGCATGTGCTGACCCGGCCCATCAAGGGCACGCGACCACGCAGCACCGACCCGGTTCGCGACGCCCAGTGGATGTACGAACTGCAGCGCAGCAGCAAGGAGATGGCGGAGTTGGTGATGATCACCGACCTGCTGCGAAACGACCTCGGCCGGGTTTGCGAATACGGATCGGTGCAGGTGCCCGAACTGGTGCGACTGGAACGCTTCACCCAGGTCCAGCACCTGGTTTCCACCATCGAAGGCCGGATCCGCCGCCCGCTCACCCATTTGGATGTCCTGGAATCCTGCTTCCCCGGCGGGAGCATCACCGGCGCTCCCAAGATCCGGGCCATGGAGATCATCGATGCGCTCGAACCCGTGGCCCGAGGGCCCTACACCGGTTGCCTTGGCTATCTGGGTTTCAATCGGGAAAGCCAACTCAGCATCACCATCCGCTCGGCCGTCACCCTCAACGACCGGGCTTGGTTCCACGTCGGGGCCGGTATCGTGGCCGATTCGGTACCCGAGGCTGAGTACGACGAAACACTGGCCAAGGCCGCCGGAATCCTGCGGGCGCTACGGCATTCGTCAGCCCCTGTTTCAGAAGCACCCACGGAAAGGCGACCCTCATGAGTGATTCCGTTTGGATGGATGGCCAAATCCTGCCGGTGGCGGAGGCTTTGGTTCCGGTTTTTGACCGTTCCTTCCTCTATGGCGATGGGCTTTTCGAGAGTCTCCCTTGGGATTCAGGGCGACTCTTTCGATGGCAGGAACATTGGGATCGACTGGCACTGGGCGCGGATTTTCTCGGCATCCGAATCCCCTGGAATGAAACCCAGGTGCGGGCCGGAATCCGGGCCATCACCGCCTCGCTGACCACCCCGCAGGCCACCGTTCGATTGCACCTCAGTCGTGGAGTCGGGCCCCGGGGGTATTCGCCGCGTGGCGCCGAGGTTCCCAGGCTCATCATCACGACCCACCCGTCCCCTCCGATGCCCACCGAGGGATGGCCCGCGCTGACCCTCAAGACGTGCACGTCGTTCAAGGTGGCCGCCGGCGACCCGTTGGCGGCCCACAAGTCGGCCAACAAGCTCCTGAACGTCTTGGCGCGGGCCCAGGCCGAGGCTGAGGGGTTCGACGACGCCTTGCTGGTGAACACCAACGGCGTGGTCACCGAAAGCTCCAGCGGGAATGTCTTCTGGTGGGAACCGGGCTCCCTCCACACGCCACCGCTCATGGCTGGAGCCTTGCCGGGCGTCACTCGAGGAGCGTTGTTCGATGCGGCCCGCGATTTGGGCTGGGCGGTCATCGAGACTCCGGCCCCGCCATCCCGACTGGCCCAATCCGGGGGCATTTTCCTCTCATTCAGCACGCGGGGATTGGTTCCCGTCCGGGCTCTGGATACCCATGCCATTCCCGTCGACGCCCGCCAGACGCCGCTTCAAGACGCCTTCCTGCGACGCTGCGATCAGGAGTGGAAGCCGGTCTGAGTCCGCGAATCATAGCCCGACGACGCCAACGGATCACTTCACGACAACCGGCGGAGCCTCGGCCAACTTCTTGGCGATGGCAGGAGAGGCTTCGACCTTGAGTGAGGCCTCCCACGCCTCGCGGGCGAGATCCCAACGGGCGCAGGCCGCGGCCGCATCACCGACGTGGTCCAGCACCGTGGCATCCGGCTCGGTCATCCGCTGACGGGCCCTGAGCAACCAATCCAGCGCCTCGGAATGCTTGCCCAGCTTGAAGAGCACCCAACCCATGCTGTCCATGTAGGCTGGATTTTCCGGCTCGGCCTTCAGGGCTTGTTCGATCATCGCCCGGGCTTTCGGGAGATTCTTCCCCTTCTCGGCCCACATGTAGCCGAGATGATTCAGGGCATCGTCGTAGTCGGGCTTGAGTTCGAGGGCTTTCTCGAGGTATTCGATGCTCTTGGTCTCGTCACCTTTCCGTTCCAGCAAGGCTCCTACCTGGAAATAGAAACGGTGATCGGTGAGCGGTGGCTGGTTGGTGCTCCCCAGTTTTTCAGCCGCAGAATAGGCCTCCAGCGCTTGATCGAATCGCTTGAGCTGGGAACGGGCCACGCCGGAGAGGTACTCGATGCGGAATGAGGGCGGCACCTCCTTTCGGGCTCGGTCGAGAACGCCCACGGCCTCCTCCGGACGCAACAAACTCAACAGAGCCACGGCGAGATCGGTGTGCGCCGGCTCAAGCCCGGGATTGATGAGGATGGCCCGTTCGAAATGGTTGCGAGCCCGCTCGAACTGCTTCTCTTCCAAGGCCACGACACCCAGGAAGTAGTAGGTCACCGGATTGGCCGGATCGATCTTGCGCAAGGCCTCAAGCTGGCGACTGGCCTCGGGAATCCGACCCGAGCGAAGGTAGAGTTCCGCCAAGCGGGAAACGGCCGCCGAGTTGCGGGGAGCGCGTTCCTGAAGTTCGCGGAGCACTGCCTCGGCTTGATCGGCTTGTCCCAGTTGGGCGTAGCGGTCGGACAAACGCAAAGCCAGAGCTGGATCTTCGGGCTTGAGTGAGCGCACCTGCGCCAAAACCTCCAAGGCAGCCGCTTTGGCCTGGGCTTGCAATCGGGCATCCGCGGACCCGATGACCCGATACAAATCGGCGATATCAAGCAAGGAGCCCGGTTCTTTGGCAAAACTGGTCCGGGCGCGGACCAAGAGGGGCAAGGCCTCGGCGGTTCGATGGTCATCCGCCAGAATGCGAACCACCGCCTGATAAACCGCCACGATCACCGGGGGGCGCTCCGCGGCCCTCATGTAGGCCTTCAGGGCGTCAACCGTGCGTCCGACGGAAGTCAGCGCGACTCCGTGAAGGGCATGGAGCTCACCGGGCGCATCAGGTCTTTCGGCAACCCGATCCAGCAACTTCAGGGCTCGGTCGGCTTTCCCCTGCTGCAGGAACCGTCGGGCCACATCAGCCACCAGTTCATGGTTCGAGAGGTCTTTTTCAGTGACCCGCTCGAAGTAGTTCAGAAGTCCTTCGGAATCGCCGTTCATGCCACGCACGAGACCGGCAGCAAAAGCGGCATGAGCCTCAGCCCGACGTTCCCAGTCCGCCTGAGCAGCCGAAGAAACGAGAGCAGCCTTGGCAACCGGTGCTTGGCCCGGTGCAGACGTCCGGCAACCGGCAAGCGTCACGGCCAGCACCATGAGGAATCCAACGGGGCCAACCCGGAACAGGACGCTGCGCGGAACAGGAGTCATCGTCGGGGATACTGGAGCGCAAAAACTGGATGGCGCAAAAAACAACGCGGCCCGGTCGTGAAACCAAGGCCGCGTCCTGAAAAGCGGAATATTGGGAGAAACGGCCGAAGCGGACGCGTTACTTCTGCCAAGTACGCTTCTTGTGCCGGTTCTGCCGAAGCTTCTTCCGACGCTTGTGTTTGTTGATCTTCGCTTTGCGACGTTTCTTGAGTGAACCCATATCAGTGTCGGTCTTGAGTTGTCGTTGTCAGTAAACCACCTTGTTCAGCGGATATTCGATGATGCCTTCGGCACCGAAAGCCTTGAGGCGCGGAATCAACTCGCGAACCACCGGTTCGTCGATGATGGTTTCCACAGCCACCCAGCCCGACTGACTCAAGCCTGAGACAGTAGGATTACGGAGCGAGGGCAAGCTTTGCAACAGGTTTGGAAGGTCCTTTTCGCGGATGTTCATCTTGAG
>JACCDP011336178.1_pt1 | contig 23672 bp, 15 predicted proteins | sample 7445841 | NCBI WGS metagenome assembly JACCDP01 (sample SAMN15323441, study PRJNA562643) | freshwater metagenome | isolation source: river surface water | place: USA:Blue River Watershed | collected 2017-08-17
ATTGAATATGCTGTAACAAATTTTCATCAACCAAATTAGGCATGGTCACTGTTAAATTAGGACTTCTTTTCATTTCACGTTCTATGGCTTCGAGTGAGCCACTATTTCTAGCCCAGGCCCTGCGTGCTATCCCATTGTTTACATCATAAAACAACATACTTTCTAGCTTGGTTTTTGAAGCAGTCGTTCCATCTAATACAAGACCAAATCCACCATTACTTACTTCACCCCATCCGACTCCACCACCATTATGAATTGAAACCCAAGTGGCACCTCTAAAACTATCTCCAATAACATTATGAATAGACATGTCTGCAGTAAATTTACTTCCATCGTAAATATTACTTGTTTCACGGTATGGCGAATCGGTTCCACTTACATCGTGATGATCTCTACCAATAACAACTGGTGCCGTAATATCGCCGTTGGCAATAGCATCATTAAATGCAGATGCAATTTTAGTTCTGCCTTCTGCATCGGCATATAAAATTCTAGCCTTAGAGCCAACGACTAGTTTGTTTTTTTCGGCTTCTTTTATCCATGTAATATTATCCTGTAACTGCTGTGCAATAGAGGCTGGAGCATCTACTAGCATTGACTCTAAGACAGTTGCGGCTATTTGATCTGTTAACTTTAAATCGGCGTCGCTCCCTGATGTACAAACCCATCTAAATGGACCAAAACCATAATCAAAACACATGGGACCTAAAATATCTTGTACATAACTCGGATATCTAAAATCAATTTTATTTTCTGACATCACAGCTCCGCCAGCTCTTGAGGCCTCTAACAAAAAGGCATTTCCATAGTCAAAAAAATAAGTACCTTTTGCAGTGTGTTTATTTATCGCATTTGCATGACGACGTAGTGATGCTTGAACAACCGTTTTAAATTGTTCTGGATGATTCGCCATCATATCATTGGACTCTTGGAATGAAAGTCCTACTGGATAATAACCACCAGCCCAAGGATTGTGAAGTGATGTCTGATCGGAACCTAAATCAACATTGATATTCTCTTTGTCAAATCTTTCCCATACATCAATTACATTTCCCACATAAGCTATTGAAACAACAGCATTATTAGCAACCGCGTTTTTAACCATGACAATTAATTCGTCAATATTTTCTGTGAGTTTATCAACCCAACCTTGCGTATAACGTTTTTTTGCAGCTGTCGAATTTACTTCTGCACAAACAGTGATACAACCAGCTATGTTACCAGCCTTTGGTTGCGCACCACTCATGCCACCTAACCCTGCCGTTAAAAATATTTTACCATTAGGGCTTACGCCAGCACCTAATTTTTTTCTAAAAGCATTCATCACAGTTATAGTAGTGCCGTGCACAATGCCTTGCGGTCCAATATACATGTAAGAGCCAGCCGTCATTTGGCCATACTGTGTAACCCCCATGGCATTGTAGCGTTCCCAATCTTGTGGTTTAGAATAGTTTGGAATCATCATACCATTAGTGACAACTACACGGGGTGCGTCAAATGAGGAAGGAAAAATCCCCATTGGATGTCCCGAGTACATGTGCAGGGTTTGCGCATCTTTTAATTGTGCTAGATATTTCATGGTAATTAGATACTGTGCCCAGTTTTGAAAAACCGCACCATTACCACCATAGGTAATTAATTCTTGCGGATGTTGCGCTACTGCTGGATCTAAATTATTTTGAATCATAAGCATGATAGCTGCGGCCTGCTTAGAAACTGCAGGATACTCATGTATAGGCCTAGCATACATCTCATAATCTGGCATGAAACGGTACATATAAATTCTACCATATAATTTTAGCTCCTCTATAAATTCCTCTATCAAAATAGCATGCCAAGAAGCAGGAAAATAACGAAGCGCATTAGCGATTGCTAATTTTTTTTCGGTAACCGTAAGAATATCTTTTCGCTTTGGTGCATGAGAATACTTATCGTCTCTTGATTTTTTAATGGGCAGTTGATCTGGTATGCCCTGCAAAATCATTTCCTTAAAAGTCATTGGTGTATCATTTTAAAAATGAAATATATTAAGCGCTAACTAATTTTCCTGATTTCCAAATTTTAGATGGGCGCAAAGAGCCTTGATAATAAAGTATATCTCTATAATCATTAGTGGAATACAAAATAAAATCTGCTTTGTTACCGGCAATGATTCTTCCTCGATCAAATAAGTTAAGTGCTGCTGCTGCTCTAAACGTAATGCCAGCAAGCACTTCGGCGGTTGTAAGTTTTTCAAATGTAGCAAGTATGGAAGCCTGGCATACCAAATCACCCATGGGGGCCGATCCAGGATTCCAATCAGACGCAATTGCCAGAGCGCCTCCTCTATCGATTATTTTTCTTGCTGGTGCAAAAGCGCAACCAAGTCCTACGCTTGCACCGGGTAGTGCAACTGCTATGGTGTTTGAATTTGCTAATGCTTCAATTTCTTTGTCTTCAGATGCTTCCAAATGATCTGCAGATATAGCACCATATTGCACGGCTACTTCAGATCCTCCTGTGGTAAATTGATCAGCGTGAATAGTGATATCAAAATTAAATGCTTTTGCAGCTTGTAAATAAGGAGCTATCTCATTTACAGAAAATGCCGAAGTTTCTACAAATGCATCAATACGATTTGTAAGATTTTCAGATTTCAAAACAGGAAATAAATTTGTAACCAAATAATTTAAGTACGCTTCGTTTGAGCCATTAAAATCTTTTGGTTTAAGGTGTGCAGCCAAACAAGTAGCTACTAAATCAGCAGCAGTTTCAATGTTGCCATTTTTTATAGCACGCAGCATTTTTATTTCTTCATCTACTGATAGTCCATATCCACTTTTTACTTCAATGGTTGTTACCCCCAAGTGTAAATGTTTATTCGCATTTTTTGCTACAATTTGGGTTAATTCTTCTTCGGTACATTTTCTTGTTTGTGTAACAGTATCCCAAATACCACCTCCCGATTGAGCTATTTCTAAATAAGAAACACCAGCATTTCGGAGTGCAAAATCACGTGCTCTATTCCCTCCAAAACATATATGGGTATGACAATCAATATAGCCTGGAACAGCAAGATAATCGCCTTCTAGTTCAGTAATTTTAGCATTAGAATATTTAGTAATTAATGAGTCCCAATTTTGAACTGCAACTATTTTTCTATTTTCAAAAGCAATACCTGCATTTGAAATTATAGGCAGGACACTATCAATAATAGGCCCTTTAAGTGGCAAATTCTCTAAAGTAACTACTTGACTTATAGGACCAACTAACTCCATGTTTCTCGATTAAAACACAATGTAAGAATTATTCGAAAAAGCTTATCAATAATCAATGACAAAGTGATTAAGAATTAGACTTTTTTTTATTACGAAGTAATTTAGGGCCATACCACTGCCAAAGGCCTATTGTAAAAAATAAAAACAAGGCCTTCAGATTGCACTTTCCAATAATGATTAGCGTAGACAAACTTCACAATATTCTTGTATTTTCTAACATCAATCCTGTCCAAATCTATCAATAAAATTTAAAATACCCTTTAAAGAAGCGTACTACCTGCTCTGGTATTTTGTAATGGATGAACAAATAGCCAAGTAAAGCACTACATATCATAAAGTGCACCGTTAGAAATATTCTCAAAATAGTTAGATGCATCATTGTAAGTTATGGAAATCTGAAATAATTGTAATGCTTAAAGATTTTTCTTACTTTTAATTACTTCAATTAAATCAAATGAAAACTACAAAAATCGTTTATTGGGTAAGCACTAGCATTATTTGTTTGTTTGCGTTAAGTGCAGTGCAAATGAATTCTGAAATGGCTATAGAAGGCTCAAAGCATGTACTTATTCCACGCTACCTTTCTATTGAAATAAGTATTGGTCAGCTCATTGGACTCGTATTACTCATTGTACCTGCCATACCCAAACGCTTTAAAGAGTGGGCTTACGTAGGTTTTGGCATCATGTATATCTCTGCGCTTATAGCGCATATAGCAGTAGGTGATCCATTTATTCCATTTGGATTAATGGCTGTTCTATTTTTTGCTCTACTACTATGTTCTTATATCAGCTTTCACAAATTAGAAGCTGCAAAAAAATAAAGTATATTTTCAATTCAATACTATGGAAGTACACCACGCACACCACCCTGCACACAAGAAAAAAATTAGTGAGTATTTTTTAGAATTTTTCATGTTATTCTTTGCCGTTACGCTTGGTTTTTTTGCAGAAAATCAAAGAGAGCATTATATAGAAGGTCAGCGAGAAATTCAATATATGGAAAGCCTGTTAGAAGACTTGGCAAAAGACAAATTCGATTTAAGTCAAGCTAAAAAATATACAATTACCCAAACAAAGTATATTGATACTGCCATAGCATTACTGTCGGAAGGTAATTGGACGCCAGAAAACATTAAAACAATGTACCGTGCTAGTTTAAGAGTTGGAGGTAGTAGACCTGCTACATTTATTGATAGAACTTCGGCTCAATTAAGGTCTGGTGGTATGCGACTCATAAAAGATAAAAATGTAGCTGCTTTAATTACAGAGTACTGGCAGCTAATTGCACTATTCAGTGAATTTGAAACAGTTGGTATCCATGAATACAAATTCAATATTAAAAATATGAATTACAAAATTTTTGATGGAAGAAACTTCTTAGATGTAAAAAACAAATTCATAAATGACAATTCAACATTAATGACTTATGATAAAAATTATTTACTTGAATACAATAACAGATTGCTTAATTTAAATTATGATCTAAAAGCGTTTATGAACGGGTATTTCTTTCAAAATATTGAAAAGAAAATCGACGAATTACAAAAAGCAATTTCTGAATCCTATCATTTAGCAATACCAGCTACGCCTAATAAATATTAAAATGGAAGTACACCACCACTCACACAAACCAAAAAACTGGAAAGAGTATATCACCGAGTTTATTATGCTATTTGCAGCGGTAACACTTGGTTTTTTTGCAGAAAATATCAGAGAACATAGCATCATTAACCACCGCATCGAACAAAACAAAGTTGCTATTTTAAAAGATCTAGAAGCAGACGCAGTTACCATAGATAGTATTTTAGTAACTGAACAGGCATCTATTAATACATTTGATAGAATCATGCATCTGTTGTATCTATCAAAAAATAAGCGCATCAATGAATCTCAATTAATGGATTCCATTAAATCTATTCCAGATATTATTGCTACCACATTTACGCTCTATGTAAATAATAGTTCTTTTAAAAATATGCAGTCTAGTGGTCTACTTAGCTATGTTGATGAAGAGGAGTTAAAAACTAGTTTGTCCTATTATTATGAGGTTGTTTTTAAAAGAATAGAAAGTAATAATAGCTTTTTTGATCAAGTTGGTACTGAACTCAATGGAATTTTACCGATTGGCATTGGAAGCTACATAAGAAAAGTGAGGACTGACTCAACTAACTATGATTTAAATAAGCCTAGTAATTATTTAAATTTTATGCTTAGTTTAAACGAAACAAAAAATCTTTTACAATCGGAAAAGTTTATTTACGATTTACAAAGATATTATAACCAAATATTTGTATATCAATTAGCCCTCAAATTGGCAAAAGCTGAAAATCATAAACTAATACAATTATTAAAATCAGAACATAAGTAAAACCGAACATGGAAGTACATCGCCCAAAATTTTTGAAAGGATTTATAGAAGAGGTTTCTATTATTTTATTAAGCATTACATTGGCGGTTGTCGCTGAGCGCATGGTGGAACATTATGTACATACTAAACAAGGAGAAGCAGCACTTGTAAGACTTGCAGCAGAAATAAAAAGAGATGCTGCTGATTTTAAGTTTAATGTGAACATTCATGAAAATGCTATTGAAGCCGAAGACAAATTAACAGCATGGTCTAAAGGAGAAATAGAAATCAGTGACGATTCGCTTTCTATTTATCTTTCCAATGCACTTGATTTTACATTTTTTGCTAGCAATACATCAGAATTTGAATCTCTAAAAGCTACTAGCAAATTAGCTTACATCGAAAATCATGAATTACTTTCAAAAATTATTGTTAACTACAATAGATATGAAGATTTTAAATTAACTACAACTATGGGAAATGATTTGGTTCAAAAACTATTTACCGTTATCAGACCAAGAGTAAAATATAGTTTTAATTCCATTCAAGAGCAGCCACACTATCGCTTTGATGGTGCGAGTATAAAGCAACAATTAAGAAAAAACCAAGAAATTTTAAACTTATTACAAGAAAAGAAATTAGTGGACGCCCAAACCTTATACTGGAATCAAAGAGGACTCAATAGAGCCAATGAATTAATTAAAGAAATAGAAGAAGAAACAAAATAAATGGAAGTACATCACCACCCGCACATTCCTACCCATGCAAAGCCATGGAAAGAATATCTATTAGAAGGCTTAATGATTTTTGTTGCTGTAACCCTCGGTTATGGTGCCGAAAATGTTAGAGAGCATTATGTAGAAACAAAAAAAGCATTGATTAGTGCCAAAAATTTATATGTCGACGTAATCAACGACTCTATCGGCTATGCAAGAAATAGAACTAATAGAAGTAAACAAGATAGTTGTTTTGAAATCATTAATTCCCATTATAACAACAACGAGCTTGACAAAGAAATACCAGCAGTTTATGCTGCTCATGGCTATATTACAAGAAGAATGTTATACCAAATGAATAGCCTTGCATTAGATGAAGTAAAAAGTTCTGGGACATTAAAATTTTTAGAGTCTGACGAATTAAAAGCTGCTATTCAACGCTATGCTAGTTTTGGTAGTGGCCTAAAATTAAGAGAACAGCGTGAATTTAGTTATATAGATAGAATGTTAGATCCTATATCAACTAAAAATTTTGAATTTAATTTTAATAGAGCTGCCGGGGACAATTTTAAAATTAAAGACAATAAAATAGTTGTTACAGTGCCAATTCCTGCCAATGTAAAAATTATGAAAAAAGATCAGTTAGATTGGGATAATTATATTGCCATTTTAGGTATGCTTCAAACAATTAGACTTTCTACAGATTTTGACTATATTGAGCCTACACAAAAGGAGTGCCACAAATTATTAACGCTACTAAGAAACTACCTAATAAAGCATGATGCTTTAGAAAACACACATTAAATCATGGAAGTACATCACCCACACCACCCTACCCACAAGAAAAAAATTAGTGAGTATTTTTTAGAATTTTTTATGCTCTTTTTTGCCGTAACACTTGGTTTTTTTGCAGAAAACTATCGAGAGCATAGCATTATCGATCACAGAATGCAAGAAAATTATGCGGCTATTATTGTTGATTTAGAACAAGACAATTTAAAAATTGATAGCATTTTTACAGAAGCAAAAAATGGAATCAACTTAATTACTTTGTCGCATGTTTTGTATAAATACAAAACCGGAGGCTTTACTGAAAAAGAACTCTTGGACAGCATCTACAATATCAGAGCTATACCTAGCTATACTACATTATTTGTCAATAATACGACCTTTAAAAACATGCAGTCAAGTGGGTTGCTTAGTTATGTAAAAGATAAAGAGTTGAAAACAGGACTATCTTATTATTACGAGGTAATTTTTAAAAAACTATACGACAATAACAAGCTTTTTGATGATGTGGGCATTAATTATTTAGATAAGTACCTTGTATTTAATCATGGAGCCAATTCTAGAAGATGGCTGCCTGATATGTATAAAGAACTTAGCCCCGAAAACGGTTTTGCCGACTCGAAAGAATATCGAAAGTTTTTATTAGGACTCAAATCCACAAAAGCTATACTAACTTCAGACGATTTTGTGTATGCAACCAATGTCTATATTTCAAGATACTTTGGTTATCAACGTATACTTACCGCAGTAAAAGCTAACAATAACAAATTAATACAACAGTTAAAAACGGAGTTAGCGCACTAATTAAATTTAAATGGAAGTACATCACGCACACCACCCCGCACACAAGAAAAAATGGTCTGAATATTTGTTGGAATTTTTTATGCTATTTTTTGCAGTAACACTAGGCTTTTTTGCAGAAAATGTTAGAGAGCATCAGATAGTGATAGAAAGAAAAAACCAAAATCTACTAGCAATGGTGCAGGATTTAAAAAGAGATTCTGTACAATTACAACAAAGAATTGTAGAATATACCAAAGCCATTAAAACTTTTGAGAATTTAAAGTACGCTTCTTATCAGTACCACAATCATCAAATGAGTGAACCGGATTTTATCAATTATGTGACCAACCAGTACGATTCATCAAATATTGGTGATAGCTTTTTTTCAAACAATTCGGCTTACAAAAATACAATTGCTACTGGTAGTTTAAGTGTAATAGCTTCATTACCAATTAAACGGTTAATTGCAGAATATTACGAAGAACTCAGCGATAAACTATCTGATAACAACAGGAATTTAGATGATGAACTCAATGAATACATTCGTACCGATATGCAAATTGGAAATTCAATCAATTCCGATGTGACTAAAAATTTTTCGAAATTAACACATCAACAAGTACTAGAAGACCATAAAAAAAATCCTGCTTTTATAGCCGCCATCACAAGCCCTAGTTTTACCATCCACACCAACAAGTTTGAAATGAGGTGCGATTATTACTTATACCTCATGAAAAGGTTCCAATCCGTTAATAGTCAATTACTAGCAGCATTAGAAAAAGCAGACGCTTAAATAATCAACCACATTTAGTATTTTTAAGTACACTTAAAAATACTGTTATGCGTTTACGAGTAATTACCATTTTACTTAGCGTTATACCATTTGGAAAAATATGGTCGCAAGCGCCCGCTTTAATTAAAGAATACAAAAAGTCCTTTGTTACGTATCCGTTTTCGGACCCTGATCCAATAGCTTCACAAACAGCTATTTATCCATATTACAGGTTTGATGGTTTTACCAATAAGCCCGTTAACAAAACATGGACGGTTGTAGAACTAGAAAATGATTATATCAAAGTTGTAATCCTTCCAGAAATTGGCGGTAAAATTTGGACCGCTATTGATAAAACTACCGGTAAAGAATTTTTTTACAACAACAAGGTTATTAAGTTTAGGGATATTGCCATGCGCGGGCCTTGGACCAGTGGTGGCCTCGAAGCCAATTATGGAATTATAGGACATACACCCAATTGTGCAACGCCCGTAGATTATAGCACTAAAAATAATGTGGATGGAAGTGTAAGTTGCTTTATTGGTGTATTAGATTTATTAACTAGAACCAATTGGCAAATTGAAATTAACCTACCTAAAAATAAAGCATACTTTACCACAAATTCTATTTGGAATAATAACACGAGCATTGGTCAACCATACTACCATTGGATGAACGCAGGCATAAAAACAAAAGGAAATCTAGAATTTATTTATCCAGGAACAAATTATATTGGACATGGTGGTGAGTATGCATCATGGCCAATCAATGAAGACAATGGCAAGCCTATCAATTTCTATGAAAAAAATGATTTTGGCACGTATAAATCATATCATGTCATTGGAAAACAAACCGATTTTTTTGGTGCTTATTGGCATGATGATAATTATGGCATGGTACGTTATGCGCCTTACGATAATAAAGCAGGAAAAAAGATTTGGATTTGGGGACTGTCGCGCCAGGGTATGATTTGGGAAAAAATACTCACAGATACTGATGGACAGTACGCCGAAATACAATCTGGAAGGCTCTTTAATCAAAATGCGCAAAACAGTAGCTTTACACCATTTAAGCATCTATCATTTACACCTCATGGCACTGACACTTGGAAAGAATATTGGTATCCAGTCAATAAAACAAATGGTATTGTTGTTGCTGGAGAATTTGCTGCCCTCAACGTAAAAATAGAAAATGGATTTTTAAAATGGTATTGTTCGCCGGTGGCATTTTTTAATGATACATTAGAAATTCATGTAGATGGTAAGCCGCTTGTAAAAAAAGCAATCAGTGCAAAGCCACTACAAACAATCATTGATTCCATTAAAATAGGATTTGGAAAAAATGATCTATCAATTTCATTAAAAAAACAACAACTCACTTGGAAAAGTGACCCCAATTTTAATGCGCTTTCTAGACCACTCGAAACGCCTTCTAAATTTGAATGGAATAGCGCAGAAGGGCTTGTGATTCAGGGAAAAGAGTTGATGGATCAAAAAATGTTTTCGGAGGCTGAAATCAAATTAAATGAAGCACTTGCAAAAGAGCCCTACCATTTAATAGGCCTTGTAAAACTAGCTGAACTATATATCAGAAATGGAGATTATCAAAAAGCATTTGACATTTCAAAAACAGCGATTTCTATTGATGCACACCATGGTGCAGCAAATTATTATTATGGATTAAGTGCTGCTCACATAAACAAAGAGGCTGACGCCATTGATGGATTTAGCATAGCAACAATGAGTGTCGAATACAAGTCAGCAGCATTAACAGAACTTGCAAAAATACATGCACAACACAAAAGATGGAACAAAGTACTAACATATGCATCACAAGCAATTGATTTTAATACATATAATGCAGACGCTGTTGCACTTCAAATTATTGCCAATGATCAATTGGGCAATTCTTTAAACGCAAAACAACTTATTACACAACTTGAAAAAGAGCAACCTTTAAATTTGCATGTAAAATGGTTTAATAACAAGCTTGCATTCAAAAATGAATTACCAGAAGAGTCTATATTAGAACTCGCTTCATTTTACGGAGATATAAAACTAGAATCGGAAGTAGCTAAAATATTAGAGTCGCTCCCAAACCATCCACTTGCTATTTATTGGAAAGCCTATTTACAAAGGTCCAATAGTAATCGTGTAAATGAATTACTAAATAAAGCAAACAGTGCTACAACAACACTTATATTTCCTTTTAGAACTTCATTTATTCCCGTTTTACAATGGGCTGCACAAAACAGCACAAGCTGGAAACCAAACTATTATTTAGCCTTGCTCTTACATGATAAAAATAAAAAAGAAGTAGCGCTGCAAATGTTAACGGATTTAGGTTCAACACCTACCGAGGCTCATGTTTACGGACTTCGGGCTCAATGGAATACGACCAACTTAACCACCAAAGAAGCAGATCTAAAAAAAGCCATCTCATTAGACCCAGTTGGGTGGAGATACCATAAGCTGCTTACTCAACTGTACATTCAAAATAAAGACTATGAAAAAGCACTTGCTATCGTAGAAAAGTTCAAGCAATCAAATAGTCAAGAAAATTTTATCATGGATATGCTACTGGCGAAATCCTTGCTACTCAATAAAAAATACCAAGAATGCGATAAGTTGCTTTCAACAATGGAAGTGATTCCATTTGAAGGCTCTACCGATGGAAGGGCTTTATATTGGGAAGCAAAAATGATGCAAGGTGTTGCTGCACTAAAAGATAAAAACTACACGAGTGCTATTCAATTTATTCATGAAGCGCAGGAATGGCCAGAAAATTTAGGTGCCGGTAAGCCTTATGAAGCAGATATAGACAACCGTCTAGAACAGTACCTGCAATCTATTTGCTTAAGCGCATTGCATCAATCTGACAGTGCACAAGCATTACTAAAAAAAATTACTTCCTTTAAACCTGGCATTTATAACACCATAAGAAATTTTCAGCCAGCCAACAATTTAATTACCAAGTGGGCCTACAATGATTTGCATGAAAGCTTTAATTGGAATGAATGGATGCAAACTCAAATAAATAAATATCCTCAATTTAAAGAAACGTTTAACTGGGTTTTAAGCAAGGCCAATAATAGTGGAGAAATTAGCAATAGCACTGAAGACCCATGGATGCGTGTGATACAAGAAGTAATAAACTTAAAGCACTCCAATAAAAATGATGAATATATTTTTATACAAAAACCGGAACGAAGAAATGAACAAACAAAATGGGAATTGGTATGGGAAGATAATTTTAATAAAGGTTATTTAGATACAACACGTTGGAGTAAAATTGGTTTATTTTCTACACCAAAATGGAAAATGCCCAAAGAAAAATGGAGAGACAATACGGGCTGTTTTAGATATATCACAGACACTGATGACCGGGTTGTACAATTTGACGCAGAAAATATTTTATTAAGAGGTATCGTAAATAATGATACCATCAATGGTGATCCTCGACCCATGCTAACCGGAGGTATTTATAGTTACAATAAATTTGCATTTCAATATGGACGTATCGAAGTGCGGGCCAAATTAGATCCTGCGCATGGCGCCTGGTCTGCCATTTGGATGCTTTCCGAAAAAGATATTTATCCAAATCAAAACAATGGAGAAATGGATATTATGGAAAGGTTAAACCATGATAGTTTTGCCTATCAAACAACACACAATCATGCAACCATCACATTAAAACAAGAAACGCCTAAAAAATATAATACCGGAAAAATTGACCCAAGCGGATATAACACCTATAGCGTAAGTTGGTACCCCGATAAATTAGTGTACGCCATTAATGGCATTGAAACCATTACCTATCCAAAAATTGCAGATGGTAATACGTATCAATGGCCTTTTAACCAACCCTTTTACTTAATTATTGATCAACAATTAGAAGGTAGCTGGCCTGGTAAAGTCACCGATTTAAAAGAGCTCCCTATAAACATGACAGTTGATTGGGTGAGGCTATACCAGTAATTATTATATATCATTGATTATCAATTAATTGTATAATTGTATTGTCTTCGAGTTAACAATTTGATAATACTGGCTGCTGGCTATTTGCATTGGATTTTAAGACCTTTACAATCAATTAATTAAACAAAAGATTGTCATGGACTTTAATTCAATTTTCAAAGTATTCTTACCAAAAGACCGCGTTTTTTATCAGTTATTTGAAGAAGTAGCAGAGCATGTCCACCAAATGGGTATTAAACTCAAAGAAATGGTAAATGAGGCGGACGCCGATAAAAGGGCGAGTATACTAGCTCAAATAGAAAATCTAGAACACACCAACGACGATTTAACCCATAATATTTTTACAGAATTAGGTAGAAATTTTATCACTCCATTTGATAGAGAAGATATTCACTACCTGGCTACATCACTAGATGATATTGCAGATTATATTTATGCTTCTGCTAAAAAAATTAATTTTTACAAAATTAACCCTAACGACTTAGGTATTCATAAATTAACAGAGCTCATTTTACAAGGAACCATTGAAACTAAAAAAGCGGTAATGGGTCTTCGCGATATGAAAAACATAAAGGAAATGACAGATGCTATGATTAAAGTTAATAGCATCGAAAATCAAGCGGATGATGTTTTTGATATGAGTATTGAAAAATTATTTGAACAAGAAAATGATTTCAAAATCATTATCAAAAAAAGAGAGATCTATCAAGTACTTGAAATTGCTACCGACAAAATCGAAGACGTTTCTAACGTAATTGAATCTATTATTATCAAGTACGCTTAATTAAAGAATAATGAGTTTATTAATTGTCATTATCGCATTAGCGTTAATATTTGATTATATCAATGGTTTTCATGACGCAGCAAACTCAATTGCTACCGTTGTTTCCACCAAAGTGCTAACACCCTTTCAAGCAGTACTATGGGCGGCACTTTTTAATGTTGTTGCATTTTTTATATTTAAAGACCATGCTGTTGCCAACTCAATTAGCAAAACAGTTTTTAAAGACTTCATAACTTTACCAGTTATTTTTTCTGGTTTATTAGCAGCAATTTTTTGGAACCTACTTACCTGGTGGTATGGTATTCCATCTTCATCTTCACACACTTTAATTGGTGGATTTGCTGGCGCAGCTATTGCACACGCCTTAACCGTAAAAGGAATCAACTACCCATGGTCTAAAATTGTAGATAGTCATACCATTTTGATGACTGTATTTTTTATTTTCTTGGCGCCCATTATAGGTATTATCATTTCTGTATTTATTACGGTTGTAACCATTATGCGCAATATTTGGCTTCGAATTGCAATTATCATTACCGTTACACTAGGCACGGCCGTATTATTTGACAATTTCGAAACCAATAAAATGAACGAAAACGTTCAAAAGTTTTATGGTATTGATAAATACAAAAAAGAGGTTGCCACAATCAATGAAGAACTTGAAACAAAAAAAGGGAACAGCGAACTACTTGAAAAGCTAGCAATAAATCAAGAAAAATTAGATAAAGCAACTGTTTATTATAATCATGTCAAGCCGCTTGTTAACGACTTTGATAATTCAAGCGCTGACGTAATTGCTAAAATTGCTAATGATAGCGGATGGCTTAAAAGTGCAGCTGCAAGCAAAATTAAAGACGCTGTTAGAAACGCAAACGACTACTTAGTTTTAGAATCTAAAGCACCATCTGACAAAGCAGCTAAAGCTGAGTATGATATTGCAAAAGAAAAAACAGAGGGCTATAAAGAGCCGTTAAAATTATACCTCGCGGGAACGATATCTTTGGACTCTACAATCAAAGCAGTAAACGCTATTTATCCAATCAAGCCACAAAATATAGACAAAGTCAAGAAAAAGATCGAGAAATTTAATATCGAAAAATCTTTTGCTTCTGAAATTGACAAAGCAGATAACTCAATGATTGTTTATGGAATTTTGATTTCGTCACTTATCTTCATATTGATTTATCTCTACGTAGAAAAGATTAAAACGCCAACCGCATATACAGTAGCTAACATGTTTAAGAAGCTACAACTTTTTAGTTCAGCTGCATTTAGTATTGGTCATGGCGGTAACGATGCTCAAAAAGTAATGGGTATCATTGGCGCTGCATTAATTGCAAGTGGAAGTATCCAAGACTTTGGTCAATTACCTAGTTGGGTGCCTGTTGCTTGTTACCTAGCCATTGGACTTGGTACTATGAGTGGTGGTTGGAAAATTGTAAAAACAATGGGGTCTAAAATTACCAAAGTAACGCCACTAGAAGGTGTTGCTGCAGAAACTGCTGGTGCCTTTACCTTATTTTTTACGGGTCAAATGGGTATCCCTGTTTCAACAACACATACTATTACCGGTTCCATCATTGGAGTAGGTGCCACCAAGCGTTTAAGTGCTGTTAGATGGGGCGTTACCACCAATTTATTGTGGGCTTGGGTACTTACCATTCCAGTAAGTGCTACACTTGCTGCCATCACTTACTTTATTGTAACCTATTTTGTAAAATAGAAATAATTACTTTGTTTTTTAAAAACCCAGTTACTATGTGTAGCTGGGTTTTTTTATTACATTTAAGGAACAAAAATATCCGCATGAAAAAACATAAACTAGTTGGCCTTGTTTTTACGCTTGTGAGTGCAAGTATCACCGCACAAACAATAGAACCAAGTTTATTAAAAGGTTTACAATACCGCATGATTGGACCACACCGTGGTGGAAGAACAGTAGGCATGTGTGGTGTTCCATCACAACCCAATGTGTTTTATATGGGCGTAAATAATGGCGGTGTTTGGAAAACAACCGATTTTGGTCACACTTGGTTTCCCATTTTTGATCAACAAAATACAGGCTCTGTAGGTGATGTAGCAGTTGCGCCATCTAATCCTAATGTGGTGTATGTAGGAAGTGGAGAAGGCATTCAAAGACCTGATTTATCCATTGGTAATGGACTCTATAAATCTAATGATGCAGGAAAAACCTGGACCAATATGGGCCTTCAGGATGCGCAACAAATTGGCGGCATCAGTGTAGATCCAAACAATGAAAATAAAATTTTTGTGGCAGCGCTAGGACATCCATACGGACCCAATAAAGAAAGAGGCGTTTACAAAAGTATTGATGGCGGAAAAACACTGGAACAGGTTTTATATATCGATGAAAACACAGGTGCCGTGCAGGTTACCATAGATCCTAACAACACGCAAATAGTTTTTGCAACCCTTTGGGCTGCAAGACAAGGCCCTTGGGAAAATGGGGCATTTAATGGACCTGCAAGTGGTTTATATAAATCGGTAGATGGCGGAAAAAATTGGAAAAAAATTACAAATGGTTTTCCGAGCACCACAAAAGATGGCCTAGGTAGAATTGGTTTTACAATTGCACCTAGTAATTCAAATAGAATGTATGCCACTGTTGATGCAGAAAAAAATGGAGGCATTTATAGAAGTGATGATGCAGGAGAAAACTGGTATCTCCTTACTGCAGATGCAAGATTTTGGGGCAGAGGTTCAGATTTTGCAGAAGTAAAATGTGACCCAAAAAATGAAGAGATTGTTTATTCTGCAAATGTTGTAATGTGGAAGTCTATCAATGGCGGAAAAAATTGGACAGGAATTAAAGGTGCGCCAGGTGGTGACGATTATCACCGCATTTGGATCAATCCTAACAACACCAATATTATGGCGATTGGATTAGACCAAGGAGGTATTGTTACCGTAAATGGGGGCGAAACCTATTCGTCATGGTATAACCAGCCCACAGCCCAGTTTTATCATGTGAGTACCGACAATGCTTTTCCATACAATGTTTATGGTGGTCAGCAAGAAAGTGGCTCTGTAGGTATTGTATCCAGGTCTAATGATGGTAATATCACATTTAGAGAATGGCATCCAGTTGGGGTAGAAGAATATGGATATGTTGCCCCAGATCCACTTGATCCAAATATTATTTATGGTGGAAAAATTACAAAGTTTGATAAGCGCACTGGTCAAGTTCAAAATATTGCACCGGAGCCTGTAAGATCTGGTAAAGTTCGTTTTTTGAGAACGGCTCCCGTAGTTTTTTCTCCGGTAGATAATAAAACATTATTTTTTGCGGGTAACGTTATTTTTAAAACATTGGATGGTGGTAATAGTTGGCAAACCATAAGTCCTGACTTATCTAGAGAAGCATGGGATATCCCTAATAGCGTTGGTATATATACAACAGAACAATTAAAAACAATGCCACGTAGAGGTGTTGTATATACAATTGCGCCATCTTACCAAAATATAAATATTTTATGGGCTGGCACCGATGATGGTCTCATTCATATTACAAAAGATGGCGGAAAAACATGGAAAAATATTACCCCTCCTGCTATAACTGCATGGAGTAAAATTTCTATGATTGAAGCGAGCCGCTTTGATGAACAAACCGCTTATGTAGCAGTCAATAGAATTAGATGCGACGATTTACAAGCCTATATTTATAAAACAACTGATGGCGGCGCTAGCTGGAAATTAATTACATCAGGTTTGCCCAATGAACCAATTAACACAGTAAGAGAAGATGGTGTAAAAAAGGGATTACTATTTGCTGGTTCAGAAAATGCTATTTACACCTCATTAGATGGTGGAAGTAATTGGCAATCATTGCAATTAAATATGCCAGCAACATCCATTAGAGATTTGGTTATAAAAGATGATGATATTGTGGTAGGAACACATGGAAGAAGTTTTTGGATTTTAGATAACATTACACCACTCCGACAAATCAATAATACCACTTCAAAAGAAACGGTTTTATTTAAACCACAGCCAGCCATTCGTGTAAGGTGGAATATGAACACAGATACCCCACTACCGCCAGAAGAACCAGCTGGACTAAATCCGCCAGATGGCGCAGTAATTGATTTCCATTTACCGGCTACTACAGCCGGACCCGTTGTAATAAATATTACAGATGCAAAAGGAAAAATAATTAGAACATTTTCAAGTGATGATAGTTTGTATACGATTCCAGCAGTAAATATTCCTTTATACTGGATCAGGCCACAAAGTATTTTACCAGCTACCGCTGGCGCACACCGTTTTTTATGGGACTTGAAATATGAGCCCATCAATATACCCGTAAACTATCCAATGACGGCTGTAAGAAACAATACGCCGCCAGATGCAACAGCACCATGGGTAATGCCAGGTTCATACATGATAACTTTACAGGTTAATGGCAAAACCTACAGTCAGCCATTACAAATTAAAATGGATCCGCGTCTAAAAACGAGTATACAAGATTTACAAAAACAACATGACCTTTCTATGATTTGTTATGAGGGGCGTAAAAAAACAATCAATAAAAATCCTGCTTTGTATAGAAAATTTAGTGCACTATTTGAAATATTAGAGCAAACAGAAATGCCTCCAACAACCCAGGTAATTAATGCTGTAGTAGCAGCACAAAAAGAATTAAATTAGAACTTAGGACACTTTAGCTTAAAGGCTTTGCTTTTGTTATCCAAAATGTAAATGATTGAAATCTCTGAAGACTGATAAGACCTAGAGGAGGCAATCGTATTTGTGCCACCTACATCATAGGTAAAACCAGCTCTTATATGATTCCATTCAAGTCCCACATAGGGTATCATGCATTCTTTAATTCGGCTCCAAAGTCCTGCATAAACTTCTAGCCCATTATCTGATCCCAAATAATAACTTAAGGCGCCGCCAACCATGAATTCGTTTGCCTCGCCTTGTTTTTGATATTGGAAACTAGTATGAAGTGAGGCGGCATTTGACAAAGAAAAATAGGCGCCGCCGTGCATATTAATCCTACTGTTTGTAAAATAAGTAGGTGAAATAAAGCCTACGGTAGGTTTTGCAAAATGATAATAAGATGCACCTACATAAAATATATTATTGTCGGAAGTTGATCCTGTATATAAAATTCCCGCATTAATATCGGCTGTGTTTTTGGTAAAATTATTTCCTAAAATTAATTCTGCAGAAGATCCGATAAAACCTCCAGCCGTCAGTTGATCCTCAAAATTTGCTTTTAAAGGATCAAAACGATACATACTATAATTGGCCTGAAAACCAACAGCAATGGAATGATTAGCGTTTTCATCAAGTGCTTTACTATAACTTATAGATGCTGCAATATTATTATCATTGAGTAGTTTATTACCGCTCTGATCTGATAAAATTAATAACCCCACACTTAATTTGTCGTCTTCTTTAATATACTTTTTTAAAATAGGGGCATCTATTGATAACGTTTTTGTTGCGTAAGCATTATTGAATTCAGGCAACTGAGTTCTGCTATTTAATGCTGCTCTTAACGATCCACTAAAGTTTCCAGTATTGGCAGGATTAATGGTTAAAGGTGATGCAAAAAATTGTGAGAAGTGCGGATCTTGTGCATAGGAATACCACCTAATAAGCAACAAACATATAATTAAACTAATTTTTTTCATGTTACTTATCTTATAACGCTAATATTTCCTTTATGAACTTCCAATGCTCCACTTAGTAGTTCAATAACAATTTGATACACATAAGTACCCTGTGCCACTAGCTGTCCATTGTAATAACCATTCCATCCAAAATTGATATCGTTGGTTTTACCATTTGTTTTTTCAAACATTTTTTGACCCCACCTATTAAATACCTGAAACTGTTTTACCTGTTTTACATCTTTACCTGCAATCACATAAAACACATCATTTAAGCCATCGCCATTGGGTGAGAATGCATTGGGTAGTGCAATATGGGATCTATAATATGCATTTACCTGAAGCGTTGCAGAGTCTTTACAAAACAGTGCTGTTGTACCAACAATTTTTAATAACGTATTTACATTCGTGGTAAACACAGGCGTCAAACAACCGGTACAACTAAGGCCTGTAGGGGGTGTCCAAACAATGGTAGTTGCTTTTTCGCCACTATTTATGGGCTGTAATGTTGTAGGCTCGCCTCTGTAAACATCAATTGGTGTAGGATTAAAACGAATTGAAAATGGAACATACGCTATACTCACTTTATTGTTTGCGCTATTCGTTTCAAATGGTACAAGTCCACTATTTAAATATGCTATAACGTTTGTTACATTTTGATTACGTACGATATGCGTGATAGTTGCGCAATTTCCAGCAAATGATTGATTAGTGGTAATCCATCCAGCACCTAAAAACTTACTTGCTGGCAGTGTGCTATCACTATCAAAATAACGTATTTGAGTGGGCTTATACAAACTTGTGTATTGGTTGTCTAAACATACCGTGCTTGTTATTTGTAAACTATCGCTCTTATAACAACGAACATTTAAATTATTGATTGACAAATCAACCGGAAAAACTTTAATAGTTGCAAATGTGGAATCTTCGCAACCAAATATACTGATAGCGCTCGCTTTAACAAGTGCCGTATCAATAACAGATAATACAGGATTTGAACAACTCGTACAACTCAAAGAACCTTTACTAGTAGACCACATGATCGAAGCCAATTTATCAGGTGCGGTACTGTCTTTGATAGTAAGCGTTGTATTTACTAGTACGGTTGTGTCTTTTGGAAAAAGAAGCAATTTAAATTTGAAGTCTTTTTTATTCGTTCTATTATTCCCCTCATTTAATTCTGTAACACTGTTTTCTTCATCAAATACAAGTGAAATAGAGTCTAAATTTAATCGTGGCGTTTTTACTATATGCGTATATACTTTTTCGCATTTTCCTAATATGGCTTGATCGGTAGCAAAACTATTGAGCATTTTTATAGGGCCGGCAACGGTCGGATAACGATCATAAAAATTTACGGAAACACCTGCTGGTATAGTATCATAACCGTTGTTACGCACGCCAAATACAACCCGAACACTATCGTTTTTATAACAGCTTACACTGTATATATTAATTTGTCCATCAGCTGCAGGATTATTTACTTGCAAAGTATATGTTGGAGAATTACTAATGCATGCTCCAGCTGTGGCTACAAGTCGTATTTTATAATTTCCGGGCTTTAAAAAATCATATAACAAATCTGTACTAGTAGACACCATTTGTTCGTTAGCGCCTAATTCATCAGATACATACCAATTATATGTTGTAGCACCATAAGATTTATTAATAAAAGTTACAGGGTCCTTGTATACACCTGCCGCCGATGCGATGATTCTTTTATTGGGTGAAAACCTTGCATCTACGCCACAGTTAACAATCACATTAGCAGTGTAAGTGCTATAACAGGTTACCGCAGCCGTTAATGCTTTTAAAACTAATTTATACGTTCCTGTAGCTGTAAATGTATTTGAATAATTATTTGTAGTACTAACAAGTACGCCATCTAAATACCATTCATAAGTTAGTGCGCCAACACTTGTATTGATAAAATTTACGGCGCTCCCAACAACCGGATGTGGGTTGGCGTCAAAATTAAAACTAGCTACTACGTTATCTGAACAAGGCGCAGCACATCCATCACTACTTAATAAACTTCCACCATTAAAAACGTTTAAAAACGCCATCATACGGTCTGCTTGACCTTGTGTAAACACAGATGGACAAGGACTTCCATAGTCCATAAAATTTGAAATATTATCTGGCTGATCACTAGTGAATGGACCAGAACTAGTATCGGTATTGCATGAATTTTCTGGCGAAGCACATGACGATCCTTTTGTACTTCTATCGGGGGGTGTATCACACACTTTGTCGCCATCTGTGGTACAATCATTATTTAAACAATTGGTGCCCTCAAAAGTATGTAGTAGAGATAAGTAATGCCCCATTTCATGTGCAACGAGTGGCGTGCTCAAACTACTCACAACAAGTCCACCACCTGCACTAGCATATCCTCCATAGCCCATGCGTTCCCATTTGCCACATTCAAAAACACTAGGCGGAATTTCACCCTGTATCGAATTCACCAACCAAATATTGGCATACTTAGATGGATTCCAATTAGAGAGTGCACCAAGCACGCCGCCTTCTAAATCAACATCTATATTTTGATAATAACTATTGATACGGTCAATGCCATTTGTTTTGCCGCCATCAGGTGTTTTTGTAGCCAAACAAAATTGTATACGGGTATCAACGCCTTTAGGGTCGGTGCCATAGATACCAAGATGCGCAAAAGCTTTGTTTAATTCAGCTACAGCATCAATTATCATTTGATCAGTAATGGCAGCTGCGTTTTGATTCACAATATGAAAGACAACGGGTATAGTAACTACTGGTACTGACATGGGCGCAACCACCACATTATTGGTTCCAACGTTATTTTCAGAAATTTTTATGCTTCGCTGTCCAGCGGCTTGCAATACCCATGCTCTAATTTTTTCGTTCATCACATTTTCTTTGGATACATACATGGGGTCCTTTCTCAGCAATTGCTGGTAGGCATCGGCCCCGCATTTTGGCGCCTCAAATACATCCTGACCCATCGAGGCAAGTGCAAAAGCAATAAAACCACAAACCAACAACAGTCTCCGCATCATGATTTAAGTATAGTTTAATAGTAAACGTCAAAAATTGAAATAAATGATTCCCGCCTAGCACAAATTCATAAAAATAACTGATACGAATTGTTAAATATATTTTAGGTAATGTTAATATTAAGGAATTTATAGTTAATTTTTATTTAATTTATTTGTTAAAATTGAGGTAGATTTAACTACGATTTGCTGGTAAGGATAATTTTCAATGCTTAACACTGAAAACCTTTAATATGAAACTGCTTCAAACACAGATAACACAAAGCCCCAATAGTTACATTTCGGTGCTTGAAAGAGATGAGCCTCAATTTATGGCACCCTTTCATGCGCACCCAGAGTTAGAACTCGTTTGGGTAAAAGAGAGTCATGGAAAGCGCATTATTGGAGATAAAATAGAGCCATTCAAAGAAGATGACATGGTTTTTATTGGCGAAAACCTCCCGCATGTATGGTTAAACGATGAAACTTATTATAATGGACAGCAAAATCACAAAGCCAAAGCCATTGTCGTATATTTTAATAAAAACTTGTTTGGGTCTGATTTTTATGAGTTAGACGAAGCCAGTAATATTAAAGCATTATTTGAAAAAGCAAAACGAGGCATTAAAATAGGCGATGATACTAGAAAAAAAATTAGTGCCAAATTAGAGAAGATGGTTGCTCAAAAAGATTTTGAGCGCGTTATTGGTTTATTTGAAGTGCTTCATTTAATTTCTACTGCTAAAGACAACGAACTCATTACTACCGAAGGCTATACAAAACCGGTAAGTAAAGATGGCGCTGACAGGCTTGCCAGTGTATATAAATATGTACATGAAAATTTCAAGCAACCTATTTCATTAAATCAAGTAGCAGAGCTTGCTAATTTAACACCACAATCTTTTTGTCGATTATTTAAAAAACGTAACAAGAAAAAATTTGTAGAATATTTAAATGATATGCGCATTGCACAAGCTTGTAAATATTTAATCGAAACAGATTGGAGTATCTCTGAAGTAGCTTATGCCTGTGGTTACAAATCAGTTTCTAATTTTAATAAGCTATTTAAAGAAACAAAAAACTGTTGTCCTAAAGCGTTTAGGGTTCAGTTTGATAAATAGTTTTTCGATAATATTAGTTCACTCACTTTTGTTCAAAAAAAATAGCCGCTCTTACGAGCGGCTATTTTTATGCTTAAAAATTTTCGTAGATCAATTACTTATCCCAGAAAATTTTATTAGTTGCTTTATCATTTGCACTAACAGCAGCGTAGTTCGCTTTGTTATACACGTTTTCTGAAGAAGGATACGCCCATCTTGTAGGCGGAGCTACGTTAGTTGGTGTTGCAGCATCGTTCCAGAAAGAAAGCGCTGGTAAATCAGTTCTTCTAACTTCAGCCCAGTTTTCAAATGGTTGAATTACATTGTAATGTAACCAACGTTGATTTGAAATAAGGGCTTGTCTTGCAGCAGTAGTTGTTGCAAGATCCCAGTTGATACCTGCAGCTGTTTGATACGCTGTTACTTGAGCAGCAGTGTAAGGCACTACAGCAGGGCTGGTTGTGTTAGTTGTTAACTTACGGA
>JACCDP010868316.1_pt1 | contig 23669 bp, 17 predicted proteins | sample 7445841 | NCBI WGS metagenome assembly JACCDP01 (sample SAMN15323441, study PRJNA562643) | freshwater metagenome | isolation source: river surface water | place: USA:Blue River Watershed | collected 2017-08-17
CAGGCAATGGCCTCCCCCTCCCGGTCTTCGTCCGATGCCAGCCAAACGAGGTCTGAACTTTTGGCCAACTTTTTGAGCTCGCTGACGATGGCTTTTTTGTCATCCGGAACCAAGTATTCCGGTGCATAGCCCTGATCTACCTTGACCGCATGGTTGCCTTTGGCTAGATCCCGGATATGTCCGTACGATGATTTCACGACAAAATCATCGCCCAAATAACCACCGATGGTTTTGGCCTTGGCGGGAGATTCCACAATCAATAGGTTCTTGGCCATGAGGGGGGTTTAGGGACGCAAAGTAAAGGCCAAGTGCAGCGGTCCCGGTATTCTTGCTTTGATTTGCGGTCAAAAGAACTCCCTTGACCCCCGAACCCACCCATCCAACCGGCCTGAGCATTTTGGTCCCCGCCTACAACGAAGAGAAGACCATTGTTCGAATTTTGGATCTTTTGTTTGAAACAGAACTACCTGATAATCTGGATAGAGAAGTGATTGTGGTCAATGACTGCTCAAGCGATAAGACCGGGCCCCTCTTGGACGAATACCGGGCCCAGCACCCCCATCGCCCCCTCAGGATACGGCATTTGGACCGTAACCAAGGCAAGGGACATGCCCTGCGAACCGGCTTGGCCATGGCATCCCTCTCGTACGTTGTGGTCCAGGATGCGGACCTCGAATACGATCCCAAGGAATTTGCCTTGCTGCTGGCCCCCCTCCAAAACGGGAGGGCCGATGCCGTCTACGGATCGCGCTTTATGGGAGGTAACCCCCACCGGATCCTCTTCTTTTGGCATACGATAGGAAACAAATTTCTCACGTTTTTGAGCAACGGTCTGACCAATCTCAACTTGACGGATATGGAGACTTGTTACAAAATGATTCGAACCCCCATTGCTCAAGGTTTGACCTTGAAAGAAAACCGCTTTGGTTTTGAACCCGAAATCACCGCCCGATTGTCCAGGGTCCCCGGCATACGACTCTACGAGGTCGGCATTTCGTATTACGGCCGCACCTACGATGAGGGCAAGAAAATCAACTGGAAGGACGGCTTTAGGGCCATCTATTGTATTTTGAAGTACAACCTTTGGGATCGCTAAACCAAACGACTTGGACCTTGGGCGGATGGCTCTTGGCTGTCTTGGCGGTGGTGGCCGTCGTGGCGGGACTGCGGGTGGATCTTATGGAAGTCGACGCGGCCCAATACGCGTCCATGGGCCAGGAAATGAACATGGGTTCGCCTTGGATGGCCCTGCACGAGCACGGTGCGCTGTACCAATCCAAGGGCTACCCCGATAAGCCTCCCTTGGTTTTTTGGTGCGCAGCCTTGGGAACCCGCTTGTTGGGGTCGACGGCTGCCGGAGCCAAGCTTTTTTCGGTGCTGATGGGGTTGGTGGGGATCTGGGCCATTGGACGATGGGCGGCGACCTTGATGGGACCCCGGGCCTTGTGGCCGGCTCGTCTCTTCTACGGGGTTAACCTAGGGACCGGGTTAATGCTCCAGGATGTGCGCACCGACACCCTGTTGGTGGCCTTGGTGACCTTGGCCGGTTGGCAGGCCCAGGTCTGGAAGCAGAACAACCGGGCATTACATGCCCTGGCGGCCTTTGGGTTCACGGCATTGGGCATGCTCGCCAAAGGACCCTTGGCCTTAATGGCCCTGGTGGCCGTTCACGGTGGGGATGCGTTGTGGAGCAACCGCTACACCCTCCTGCGGCGTCCGGCTTTTTGGTGGGGACTGCTTTGGATGATTCTCCTTCTGCTGCCATGGCTGGGGGCTCTTTGGGAGCAATGGGGCTGGCACAAAGGGGTTCGTTACTATTTATGGACCCAGAACTTTGGCCGGATCAGCGGGGAAAATCCTTGGGCCCAGCGGGCCGATCCCACCTTTGTTTTTCACAATCTTCTTTGGTCCTACGCCCCATGGTCGTTGATGTTACCCGCGGCCCTTTGGCATGCCTTGCGATACCGAAATTGGAACAGCGAAACCGTGCGACAGGCGCTGACCGCTTGGGCGCTTTTGGCCTTGGGCCTCAGCCTAAGTCGTTTTCAGCTACCGCACTATGTCTACATTTTGTGGCCTTTTCAAAGCCTCCTCTTGGTGCGGTGGTGGTTGGACGAAGACCGACGCCTGTCCTGGTCGCGGCCCCTGATCGGAGCAACGGCCTTGCTTTTGGGGGGCGGTCTCCTTCTATGCGATTTTGCCATGGGCACCTTTCCATCGGCGATCCTGCTGGTTCTGGTTCTGGGCCTGCTGGCCTGGCTCCTACGCTCCAAGCTACCCGCCCTTGATAGCAAGGCGACCCTGGGCTGGGCAGGTGGGGGCATGCTGCTCTTGTTGATTCTCCTCCACGGTTTGGCTTGGCCGGTTTTGATGACTTACCAAGGCTCATCGCAATTGGGAAGCTGGGCCAGCCAAAAGGGCCTTGCCCCGGTTTTATGGCGCTGGGATTGCGACGATGAATCCGTTCACGCCTTGCATTTTTACACCCGTCGAATTGTGCCAACGTTGAACCCAGACTCCCTCCAAGTCGGTCAAACTTATTTGGTTTACAGCGGGCGTTCTTGCATCCGAACGCTCCAAGAACGGGGCTTCAAAGTCAAGGCCCTCCGCGAAATTCCGACCCATCGGGTCACTCGCCTCACCCCGGCTTTTCTGAACCCCAAGACCCGACCCCAAGTCACCGGTGTATCGGGTATCTATCAAATCAAACCTTAACTTTGAGGATTGCTCCCCAGGTCTTGACACCCTTCCCCCAGAAATCAACCCCCCAGAAATCAGCACCGTGCCTTTGGTAGGAATCGAAGAAATTCTTGGCCTTGAGGCCTTGGACATTGCCATCGAAACGGCGGAGCAAACCCAAACTCCGTGCTATCTGGTAGGCGGTGTGTTACGAGACGCACTTTTGCATCGTCCGGTCAAGGACATCGACCTGCTGGTCTTGGGTTCGGGTCCGGATTTTGCAGAGGCCTGGGCTGCCAACCTACCCGGCCGGCCCAAGGTGCACGCTTTCAAAAATTTTGGAACGGCCATGGTTCATCACAGCGGCCTTCAGTTTGAAGTGGTGGGGGCCCGCAAAGAATCCTACGACCGCGATAGCCGCAAACCCCTGGTGAGCACAGGAACGCTGGAGGATGATTTGGCCCGTCGCGATTTTAGCATCAACGCATTGGCCTTTGAATTGTACCCTCAATACGGGCGCTGGATTGATAACTACAACGGCATCCGCGATTTGGAGGCCCGACGATTGGTGACCCCCTTGGAACCGACGCTTACTTTTTCGGACGACCCGCTGCGCATGCTACGGGCCGCCCGTTTTGCGGCTCAATTGGGATTTGACCTGGACCCCGAAACCCTTCAAGCCATGGGCCGTGAAGCGGAGCGTATTCGCATTGTTTCCATGGAGCGGATTACCGATGAATTCAACAAAATCCTGCTTAGTCAGCGGCCGGCCAAAGGCCTGGGGCTGCTTTTTGATGCCGGAATCCTGGCCATCATTTTTCCGGAACTTACTCGGATGCAGGGGGTCAAGGTGATTAATGGTCAAGGCCATAAAGACAATTTTTACCATACCCTCCAGGTGGTTGAAAACCTGGTGTTACGATCCGAGGACCTTTGGCTGCGATGGGCGGCCCTGCTGCACGATATTGCCAAACCCCAAACCCAAAAATTCGACCCCGAGCACGGTTGGACCTTTCATGGACACGAAGAATTGGGAGCCCGCATGGTTCCCCGCATTTTTCGGCATTTCAAATTACCCCTGGATCATACCATGCAAAAGGTCCAAAACCTGGTCCGCCTGCACCTCCGGCCTATTGCCTTAACCAAAAACAAAGTCAGCGATTCAGCGATGCGGCGTTTGCTTTTTGAGGTGGGCGAAGACATCGATGATTTGATGGAATTGTGCCGGGCCGATATCACCTCCAAAAACGAAGCCAAGGTTCAACGCTACCTCCGCAATTTTGAAGACCTGGATCGGCGGCTCAAGGCCGTATCGGAGGCGGACCGGATGCGCCTTTGGCAACCTCCCTTGGGCGGTGCCGAGATCATGGCTTGCTTTGGATTGGAGCCGGGTCGGCAAGTGGGTGTGATCAAAAATCGAATCCGCCAGGCCATCTTGGACGGGGAAATCGAAAACAACCAGGAGCAAGCTTATGATTTAATGCTCCGAATTGGGCAGGAAATCGGCCTTCAACCACGGCCCAGACCCTCTGTACTTTCTACCGAACAGGGTCTTGATTGAATGCCAATCCTTGCGCAAATTAGCACCCTCCAAAAACACGCCCCCAGCCCCCATGTCCGTATACCGTTTCAAGGTCATCATCGAAGATTACGAAGACCTCTTCCGGGAAATCGAAATCAAAGCCAATCAGAGTTTTGAGGATTTTCATTTTGCCATTCTCAAGGCTTTTTCGTTTGACCTCAAACATTCGGCATCCTTCTTTTACAGCGACGATCTGTGGCATATGGAGGATGAAATCGCCTTCAAGGATATCCCCTATTCCTTGATAGGGAACGCCACTCCGATGATTGCAACCAAAATAAGTCAATTCATCGACGACCCCCACCAACGTTTTATTTATGTGTACCGGTCCGAAGAAGATTCGTGGGCCTTTTTGGTGGAATTAATCGCCATCCAGGGTCTACCCAAAGGAGACGTCGTCCTTCCAAGGGTGGTCCGGGCCGAGGGCGATCCGCCCAAACAATACAACCCCCGCCAAACCCAGGCGGCCAAGTCCGAACCGAACACCACCGGAACATCCGCCCCTGTCGCCTCCTTGCCCCTGGCCGTTGAAGAAAGCGAACCGGAAGCCGATGATTTGCAGGAGGACCAACTTTTTGAACAGATCGAAACCATGGGCCATTCACGCAAATCCTCCAGCCTGGATTTGGGAAATACAGCGGATGAAATACCGGCAGGTTTTGTTTTGGACGATGACCTCAGCGACGACAGCGATCAAGACAAAGAGAACGGGGACGAAGACGAGGATTACGATGAAGAGGAGGGCGATGATTACGAACGGGACAGCGGTCGTCGTTCCGGGGGTTATGACGACGACGATTACTGAGAACCCAAGACCTAGACCCCGGCTTTTGCTGGTGGTTGGTCCGACCGCCTCCGGCAAAACGGCCTTGGCCGTTCAACTGGCCAAGCAATTTCAAACCGCGGTCATCTCGGCCGATTCCAGGCAATGTTACCGTGAAATGCCCGTGGGCTCGGCGGCTCCCACGCTTGCTGAACAAGAGGGTGTTCCCCATTTTTTTGTGGGCGATCGTTCGGTCTCCCAACATCTGAGCGCCGGGAGCTTCGAGAGCGAAGCCCTGGCCCTGCTTCCAACCTTGTGGCCTCGTCATTCCACGGTGGTCGTTTGTGGAGGTGCTGGCCTTTTTATTCGAGCCTTGGTTGAGGGCTTTGATGCCCTGGGCCAAGAGCAACCCGATCGACGCAGGCATTGGCAAACCTTGTGGGAACAGGAGGGTTTGGCCGCTCTCCAAACGGCGGTCCGCCAAAGGGACCCTGCCTACGCGGCCCGCGCCGATATGCAGAACCACCAACGCCTGATTCGGGCCTTGGAAATCATGGATACGGAGGGCCGACCGGTCACCGACCTTTGGACCCGTTCGGCCAAGGAGCGAGACTTTGATTGCCATTGGTTCGGACTCCAACCCGATCGTGCGCGACTTTACGATCAAATCAATCAACGCGTCGAAACCATGGACGGGGCCGGTCTCGAATCGGAGGCCCAGGCCCTCTACCCCTACGCCGATTACAAGGCTCTCAAAAGCCCGGGGTACGCCGAATGGCCGGCCTATTGGCAAGGCCAGGTATCGAGGGGAACCTGCCTTGATCTGATTCGGCAGCATACCCGCAATTATGCCCGCCGTCAATTGACCTGGTTCAGGCGTTGCGAAGCGGTTCAATGGATTCCACCATCCCTCCTGGACGTGGATTCGCGTTTGGACTGGATACGCCGTAATTTGCCCGAGGTTAAACGGCCATGAATACCGAATTGTACCTGGACCCGGACTTGCCCCAAGCCGGAAGCTTTGAACTAAAACCGGAGGAATCCCGGCATTTGGTCCGAGTGCGCCGTGAACGAGAGGGGGCCTCGGTCCTGGTAACCAACGGCCGTGGATGTTTGGCCCGCTGCACACTCCAAAAGGCCCTCCCTACCGGTGCCGTTCTTGAAATTCAGACGCTGCACGAGGTGCCCGCACCTTTGCCGTTGGAATTGGCCGTATCCCCTTTGCACAACGAAGGCCGCTGGGAATGGTTGATCGAAAAAGCCACCGAATTGGGGGCCACCCGCATCCTTCCTTTGGTCTGCGAACGGACCGAACACCACCGCTGGAAACCCGATCGCCTGCAACGAATCATTGAATCGGCCATGAAACAATCCCTAAGATGTTACCAGCCCTTGCTCGCCGAGCCGCAGACCCTGCAACAATGGAAACCAAATCCATCCCTTGCCTTGTGGATGGCCCACTGCCACCCCCAACTTCCCCGGATTCCGATTCAACAAATTGAAACGGACCCTCCGGTCTGTCTCGTATTGGGACCCGAAGGTGATTTCAGCGAAAAGGAAGTCAACCACCTGGCTTCGCTTGGAGCCCAAGGCCTGGACCTGGGACCCCACCGACTGCGCACCGAAACGGCCACCCTGGCCGCCTTGGCCCATTGGGCCCACCGAGGGAGTCGTTTGCTTCTGATGTTATGGTGCATCGTGATGGGAACGGGTGGGGGTCTCTTGGGCCATGCCCAGGCGCAATCCCCCAACATGGCTACCCAAAACTCCACCGCCGGCACGATCAGTTTGGGAAGACTGCGTTACGGTGGCGGCGGTGATTGGTACGCCAATCCCAGCTCCTTGCCCAACCTGGCCCGTTTCTGCAACCGCCACATGGGTACCTCCCTCAAGGTCCAAGAAGAAGTGGCCGAAGTAGGCAGCCCTGACCTCTTTCGTTTCCCTTGGTTGCACATGACGGGGCATGGTCGGGTTCTGTTCACGGATGCCGAGGCGCGCAACCTTCGACAATACCTGACCAGTGGAGGTTTTCTACATGTCGATGATAATTATGGCATGGACCCCTACGTTCGCAGCGAATTCAAAAAAGTTTTTCCGGAACTGGACTGGGTTCGGGTGGGGGCCGATCATCCCTTGTACCGGGCTCCTTTTCGAATGAACGGTGGGCTACCCAAAATCCACGAACACGACGGTCAACCAGCCCAGGGCTTGGCCTTGGTTTGGGAAAACAAAATCGTCGTGTTCTATACCTACCAATGCGATCTAGGTGATGGATGGGAAGATGCCTCGGTCCACAAGGACCCCGAGACACTGCGAACGCAGGCCCTGCAAATGGGCGCGAATATCTTGCGTTATGCCTTTGAGCACTAAGACCGCATAGCGGTAATACATTCTCCCACCAAGGCCGGTCCTCTGTAAACCAGGCCCGTATACACCTGCACCAAATGCGCCCCCGATTCCAGGCGTCGGGCAGCATCGCTTCCACGCATCACACCGCCCACCGAAACGAGGGATGGGCAGAAACCGACGGTGGTTCCATAGGTCTTCATGGCCTTCAACATGGCCTCGGATTTGGCGGCGAGGGGCGCCCCACTCAGGCCACCGGCCCCCAAAGTCTCGGCCTCTGCGGCTTGGGCACCCAAAAGGCTGCGGTCCACCGTCGTATTGGTCAAGACCAAACCATCGATTTGATGTTTGGCAAAGACCGGCCAAAGACTTTGCCAATCGTCCGGGGCCAGGTCCGGGGCCAGCTTGACCCAAACCGGCCTACGAATCTTCTTTTGGCAAGGTAAACCGGCGATGGTCTCCAACAATTGGTCCAAAAAACCGGCTTCTTGCAAATCGCGCAGCCCGGGTGTATTGGGAGAACTAAGATTGATGGTGAAGTAATCCACCCAAGGATGGAGAACCTCAACACAAGTTACATAATCCCTCACGGCCTCCCCGTTGGGGGTGTCTTTGTTTTTGCCGATATTCGCGCCCACCACCAATCCCTTGGGACGTTGACGCAGTCGGGGCACCGCTGCCTCCACCCCGCCGTTGTTGAAACCTAGTCTGTTGAGGAGGGCCTTGTGGCGGACGAGTCGAAAAAGTCGAGGGCGGGGATTGCCGGGCTGGGGCCTGGGGGTCAAGGTGCCTACCTCCACAAATCCAAAACCCAAGGCCTTCCACACCTCAAGGTAGCGGGCATCTTTGTCAAAACCAGCCGCAAGGCCCAAACGGTTCTCCCACTTCAAGCCCATACCCTCCCAATGATCCGATACCTTGGGCCATAACAAAGCCCAAAGTCGGTTCATTCCGGGAATCTTCAACAAAGCCTGGGAGGCGTGAAGGGTGAGATGATGGGCCCTCTCGGGTTCCAAACCAAAAAGAAAACCTTGCAACCAACGATACATGGACCCAAAGATGCAATGAAATTCAGGGTTTCCTCGCACGGATCATTTCCCGCTTGCCGGGAGGGCCTGTCAGCCTTTGGACCTCCCAACCCAACCCCTTGAGGAGGCGGCCAAAAGCCCCGCTGGCCCCAAAGGTCACCAACCAGGCTCCGGGTGCCGTGCATCGATCCATGGCCACCAAGGATTCCTCCTCCCATAAATCAGGGGCATGGCTTGGACCAAAGGCATCCCAAAACACCAAATCAAAGGGACCCTCCAAAGGGCAAGGCCAAGATTGGGCCATGACCTTGAGCGAATAAGCAAGGCCCACCCTTTCCAAAGACCAGGCCCCCTTTCCCTGGGTTCTCAACCCCTCGAACAAAGTCGGGTACTGCTCGGCCCATACCTGCCATGCTTGTTCCCTTAAAAAGGAAGCGTAATTCAGGTCCATCATCCATCCCGGTGACAGTGGAAACGGCTCCAAGGCGGTGTAGTCGATTCGAAGCAGAGGGGCTTCTAAACAAGTCTCCAGGGCGAGGGCGGCATTGAGGCCGGTTCCCAAACCAATTTCCAGAATACGAACCCTCTCCCCCTCTTCAGCAGACGGTTTTGGGTTTTGGCTTCGAAACTCCAACAGAGCGCGCAGACCGGCCTCTTGGTAAATATGCCTGGATTCGGTTAGAGCACCGTGCAGGCTGTGGTAGGTAGGGCCGCCGCCCCGACGAATCGTATGGGAACCATCTCCGGTGATGAGCAGTTCCGGTGAATGAGCATCAGACACGATCCAAAAATAGCGCAAAGCAGGCGCGCAGGTGGTTTCATACCTTTGACAAATGGTCCAACCGCCTTTAGCCGAACGCATGCGCCCCGAACGTCTCGAGGACCTCGTGGGTCAACAAGAATTGGTCGGACCTCAAGGATTGCTTCGTCGCTTTTGGGAGGAGGGAACCTTGCCATCGCTATTGCTCTGGGGCCCTCCGGGTTCCGGCAAAACCAGCCTTGCTCGTATGCTGGCCGTTCATTCCAAGAGGCGGTTTCGTTTCCTAAGCGCGGTGGATGCCGGGGTCAAAGATGTGCGGGCGGTGATTGAAGAAGGCAACGGTTTGTTCAAGCCCCTTTTGTTTTTGGACGAAATTCATCGGTTTAACAAAGCCCAACAGGACAGCCTCTTGGGCGCCGTCGAAAGCGGGCAACTCACCTTGATTGGGGCGACCACCGAAAACCCTTCATTTGGGCTGAATCCAGCCCTCCTTTCACGCTGTCAATTGCTGATCCTTCAGCCGTTGGGCAACGACGAATTGCATCAACTCGCCCTCAAGGCCGTCAGCCAGGATGCCGAGCTGCGGGCCCTTGGCTTGGAACTCGTGGAAAGCAATGCGCTTGTTCGGCAGGCCCAAGGGGATGCCCGTCGCATGTACAATTTGTTGGAATGGTTGGCAGGCAGTCTTGTCCCCGAAAACGGGGTGCGCCGAATCACGGATGCCTCCGTCTTGGCGGTCCTTCCCCATTTTGCGGTCTACCACGATCGCGATGGTGACCAACACTACCGATTGATTTCAGCCCTCATCAAATCCATTCGTGGTTCCGACCCCCAGGCGGCCGTTTATTACCTGGCTCGTTTGATATCTGGCGGAGAGGATCCGGTCTTTATCGCGAGGCGACTGGTCATCCTGGCCTCCGAGGATATTGGAATGGCCAATCCGCAAGCACTCATCCTGGCCACCGCCACCTTGGAATCCGTGGCCCGAATCGGTTACCCCGAAGCCCGCATTCCCTTGAGCCAAACCACGCTGTACCTCAGCCTAAGTCCCAAAAGCAATTCCGCTTACCTGGCCATTGAAGCCGCCTTGGAGACGGTTCGTCAGGCCGGACAACAGCCCCCCGTGCCGGAAGCCCTGAGCAATCCGGTAACCAACATGCAAAAAGACCTGGGCTACGGTCAGGGCTACCACTACAGCCACGAAGGACCGCATCACTTTGTTCACCAAGATTTTATGCCCCAAAGCCTGCGAGGTCGGGTTTTTTACCAACCGGCCGATAACGAACGGGAACAAGCCTACCAGCGATGGCTCCAAGACCACTGGCCCGAATACCCGCTTGGGAGCAAGGATTAGTTTAACGCCAACCTTCCCAAGGCCGGTTGGGATCGGGATGCCCCGAAGGGACCCGGTTTCCCATCGGGAGGTCCCTGCTTGGTTTTCCAAAATTTCGGAAATTGTAGGTAAAGGTTAGCATCACAAAACGACCCAAAGCGGTGTTACGGTTATCGTCCACATAGAGTTCAGTCAAGGTTCGACTTACCGAACGATTCTGACCCAGGAGGTCAAAAACCGACAAGCGCCATTCCCCAAGTTGGTTGGGCAATACCTTGGTGGCCACCGAGAAATTCATGAGATGAACATTGGCGTTAAAGCCCTGGTCCAAGCCTCCCCAATAGGTCCAGGCATAGTCCGAACCCAAGACCCAACGCTTGCGCCACGTGTATTGAACGCGGGCATTGGCGGCATGGGTCTGGTAGGGCAACCAGGCACCCTTGGTGATTTGATTGATGTTACGGTAGCGGTTCCAACCCAAATTAAACGAAAGGTTGTAATCCCAATTCTCCGAACTTGAACTGCTGAGACCCCACTGCAAGCCAAGGTTTTGGGTTGTCACCCGGGAATCCCTCCCGTTGTTACGAACCGGCTGGTCCAAATGCCCGCTGGTCAAGGTCCAATTCATGTTGGCCTTTAACCAGGCCCAGGGATGGGCGTAGGTGCTGTACCACCGCAGGTTGGTTTGTTCACCCAGATTGGCGGGTCTGGTGATTTGTGCCCCCCGGGCCAGCCCCAGGTCCTGCCATCCCACCCCCCATGTTTGAGGTCCTTTCCAGTCCGACCACCAACGGCTCATCAACGCCGTATCGGCCGGAACCACCAGGTTTTCGTTCCCCAACACCCCCTGGGTCCGGTTACCGTTCACAAAGACAAAAAAAGAACGCCCCCCGGCTCCATCAGACCAGCGGAATCGTCCCCCCAAGGTATGCGTGATGGACTGATCCAACGATGGATTCCCCATCGATAACGAAAGCGGGTTGGTATTGTCCAAAAGGGGCTGCATTTGCTGCACCGATGGGGTTTGGGTCGATGCCCGGTAAAAAACCCGGTATTGCTGAAATTTGGTGGGATTAAACCGCCAAGATGCATTGGGCAACCACGCATTCCAACGAAAATTGGAAGGGATCGCCCCGCTGAGAACCTCGTCCACGGACATGGTCGCGGTGTAGTCCTGCCTCTGCAAACCCACCGATAGTTCACGGCGTTCGTTGCCCCAACGGTATCGAAGCCCGTATTGAGCGCCGCCCAGGTTTTGACGGGCCACCTGGTTGTACAACCCACGGGCCTCGGAGGAGTCGGAAGACGCCAATTGTTGCCCCGAACGGCTCTGCTGCCACAAGGGCGAAGCCGTCCATTCCAGCAAACCCTCGGCGCCCAAAGGCTCCACATAGTTCAGGTCCCAACGATTCCGCAGAAAACCACGATCTTGATCAAACGATTGTTGACTTGTATCCCGTCGGTTCCACCAAACAGGCGGCAAAACGGGCCCCTCGCCGGCTTCAAAGATTTCGGAAACCTGGTCTCGGGGGGTGTTTTGGTCCTGAAAGTCCAGGGCCCAGTTGACCGAATAATTTCGCCTTGCTTTGGCCAATCGTTGGCGATACAACCACTCAAAACCACCTTGGGACTGGAGATTTTCGGTCCGGTTGCTGAGCAAATTTCTGGATAATTTGCGACTTAAAGGCTCATCAGGTTGCGCATCATCGGTGTATCCGCTATCAATGGCCACGACCGATGCCAATTGCCCCAAACGGGCAGCGTAGCTAAAACGGGGGGTCCATATCATCGAGCGATTGCTGTCGGGATTCCACTCCAATCGAGCGGTCCAACGATTTTGCAGGTTGTCCTGCAGTTGACGGCTGCTATCGCTTTGGCTGAGGCCAGGGATGCTAAACCAAGAACGGAGCGAGGCGGCGTTTTGCTCGTTCACCGTCCGCGTTACGAGGAATGAACTGCTCAATTTCCAAGTTCCGGCCCATTGATCGCTGTAGTTGAGGGCCGAACTCAGGGTGGTGGTCAGCCCCCTTTGGCTGGGATTGAGCAGGGACGAGCTCGGGTCGGGCATGCCGCGTCCGCCACCACGCATTCCACCCATCGAAGCACCGCCCAAATTGGATCCACCGCCCAGTAAACCGCTCAGTTCCGCTCCCGAAAAATTTTGTTGATTAATGTTATTTAACAAAAGGGCCGCACTAAGCCTACGTTTCCCTTTGAAATACGTTGCATTCCCTCCTCCCATCCAGCGTCGTCCATGGGTGGGTGCCCACAGGCCCGATTCGGAACCATCCTGGAGGACCAGGTTGTCAAAGGCCTCTTCGGAGCGCTGGGATTCACTCCCCGTAAACTCTCCAACCCCGGCATAGACCTTACCAAATCGGCTGTTATTCAGTCCTGTACGGGTGATTAGATTCAATGTTTTTTCGGTGTTACCGTCATTGATACCCGTAAACTGAGCTTGGTCGCTTTGGCGATCGATCAATTGCACTTTGTCAATGACTTCGGCCGGCAAATTGCGCAAGGCTGCGGTGGCATCGTTCCCAAAGTATTCCTGACCGTCCAGCAAGACCCGGCGGACTTCTTCGCCCTGGGCTTTGAGTTGTCCGTTCTCGACCGTGATGCCGGGCATTTTTCGAATCAATTGTTCGGCATCCGCATCGGGTGCTGTTCGAAAGGAGGACGCATTTATTTCAGTGGTATCTCCGCGTTGTTCCACCCTGCGCGCGGTCTCTCGAATTTCGACCTCCCCCAATTCGGTCAAGGCCGGTACCAAGCGCAAAGGCCCCAAGGCGGTATCCACGTTCAGTCGAACCATTCGCTGCCAGGTTCGGTAACCAACATAGGTACAGCGTAGACGATAGCCCCCAGCCCTGGGTAGGTTGAGCTCAAAGCCCCCCCTCAAATCGGTGCTGGCCCCCCAGCTTCGAGTGCTATCCCGTAGGGAAAGAACCAAGACATTCACCCCGGCCAAACCCTCCCCAGTAACCGAATCCACCACCCGCCCTGTCAATCGAAGGGGGCTTGAGGGCCGTTCACCGGCCGGCTGGGCATGACCCTTCATCATCATGAAGGACCCAATCAAAAGAATGAAGAACCATCGCATTCCCAAAAGAACGATGAAAACCATTCTAAACGGAAGGAATTGAAAGAGATTTTGGGGTTGAAGTGATTTTCGTAGCGAACTTTGGGGCGTGAAAAGAAGCGCTATCCTCCTCCTTTTGCTGCTCGGTACGGGGCTCGCTATTTTGGTGAGTACCCTGGGTGAAAGCAGCTCCTACGTTGATTTTGAGACGGCTGCTACCGAACCGGGTCGCAGTTACCATGTGGTTGGGACCCTGGACCGTTCGGTGCCCTTGGTATACGATGCCGAAAAAGACGCCAACCTTTTGCAATTTGCCTTGGTCGATCAGAAGGGTCTTAGCAGAACCGTGGTGTACTACGGCGCCAAGCCCCAGGATTTTGAACGTTCCGAACAGGTGGTGGTGGTCGGTGCCATCCAGAGGCAGGCGGGAGAGCCCACCTTTATCGCCGATCAAATCCTCACCAAGTGCCCTTCCAAGTACACCGAAGACACCCTCTAAACCCCGATCAAACCTGTGATATCCTACCAAGGTGAATTGTTGTGGCCGGGCCATCTGGGCCATGGTGCCGTCATTGCTTCGTTTTGCGCTGCCCTGCTAGGGGTTTTGGCCTACGGTCATGCCCTGCTTGGTCACAAGCTGGAAAAAGGGCGCTGGGAAACCTGGGGGCGCTGGGCCTTTGGCCTGCACAGCCTCGCGGTCTTCACGGTGATTGGAGTCCTTTTTGGAATTATTTATACCCACCGATACGAGTATCATTATGCTTGGTCGCATGCCTCCAGGGCCCTGCCGGTTCGTTACATCCTATCGGCATTTTGGGAGGGTCAGGAGGGCAGTTTTTTGTTATGGATTTTCTGGCACGTGGTGCTGGGCTTGTTTTTTTTGGTCAGCACCGGTCGTCGATGGGAAGCCGGTGTCATGGCCGTTCTGTGTTTGGCTCAGCTGATGCTGTCCAGCATGTTGCTCGGCACGCTGTTCGAAATACCGATGCTGGGCAGTCTCAAAATCGGTAGCAGTCCTTTTGTTCTACTCCGTGAAACCCTGCAGGCCCCCATCTTTGATCGCCCGGATTACCTCCAATGGATTACCGATGGGAATGGACTAAATCCTCTGCTCCAAAACCCGTGGATGGTGATCCATCCCCCGGTACTTTTTTTGGGTTTTGCAGCCTGCACCCTTCCTTTCGGGTATGCGGTCACCGCCTTGGTTCGTCGCCTTTACCGCGAATGGGTGGGACCAGCCCTGGCATGGACCTTGGTGGCGGTGCTAACCCTGGGCAGCGGGATTGTTATGGGGGCCGCCTGGGCCTACGAGTCCTTGAATTTTGGGGGGTATTGGGCCTGGGATCCCGTTGAGAATGCCTCTCTTTTGCCCTGGCTTTTGATGGTGGGGGCCCTGCACGGGATGCATGCCTACACCAAAAGCGGTTATTCCCTCAAGTCCACCCTGATGATGGTGATGTTGGGTTTTGTTCTGGTGCTGTACGCAACCTTCTTGACCCGCTCGGGCATTCTGGGTGATAGCTCGGTGCACTCGTTCACGGACCTGGGCTTGTCGGGCCAATTGTTGGCCTTTCTGATTTTGTTTTTTGGATTGATGGTATTCCTTCTGGCCCTGCGCTGGAAAGAAATCCCCGGCAAGGAAAAGGGCGGAGAAGAGTCCGGTACATCCCGCGAGTTTTGGTTGTTTGTCGGAAGCATGACCTTGGTGGTTTCTGCTTTTCAAATTCTTTTAACCACCTCCATCCCTGTTTTTAATGCCGTTGCCGGAACCAGCATGGCACCACCCGCCGATGTGATTTCTTATTACAACCGTTGGCAATTGCCCATCGCGGTTCTCATCCTGTTGATGGGTACCACCGCTTTTCGATTGCGTTTTGGACGCAGCGAGCCGGCCCCCGTGCTTCGTTGGATGATAATCATCACCGCCTTGTCCGTGGTTTTGACCCTGCTGATCGGGTATACGCAGCAGATCGGGTATTGGTCCTATCTGTTACTCATCTTTGCCGCATGCTATGCCATGGCAGGCAATCTTCATCAATTGTTTTTGGCCCGCAAACGACTCGCCGCCCAGGGTGGACTCTGGGCCCATTTGGGGTTCGGCTTGATGATGCTAGGGGTCTTGGTTTCTTCATCACGCAAGGAAGTGGTTTCCCTCAACCTCGAAGGCACCCCCTTGGGTGACAATTTCTCGCCAGCCCAGGCCCGGGAAAATGTGTTAATCTACCAAGATCAATCCAAAACGATGGCTGGTTACCAGGTAACCTACACCGGTGACTCGGTCGCCGGTCCCAACCGATATTACAAACTGCTTTTCCAAAAAAAGAACGCGCAAGGCCAGTGGGTTTACCATCGGACCCTCTACCCCAACGCCCAAATCAATCCCAAAATGGGGCTGATTGCATCGCCCGCCACCATGCATTTCTGGGACCACGATTTGTACATGCACGTTACCCAGGTTCCGGATCCCGAAAATTTTGAACAAAAATCCCGGACCTACGCCGAGCCAGTTTTGCATTACCTCGACGCCCGGGGGGATACGCTGATGCTCAAAGAATCGCTCGTGATTTTTGAGGGGCTCCAAACACGGTTGGACGATGAGTGGAAGGAGGAAACCGCCGGTGCTGAAGCCGCTGTTGGTGCACCGCTGCGGGTACGCAATCTCAACGAAGAATTTCGATTGATGCCCGTCTATGTGCTTCGCAGTGGGGTTGAATTCCGCTATCCGGACCAGACCCAAGAACCCGGAATGCGGGTTGAATTACAAAAAATTGATCCGCAATCCGGGCAAGTTGCCTTGTCCGTCCAAACCTTGCAACCAGCACCGCGGGCCTATGTTGTGCTCAAAATGTTACGGTTTCCTTGGATCAACGCGGTTTGGTACGGCAGTTTTCTCTTGGTTGGGGGACTCAGCCTGAGCGTTGTCCACCGCAACCGTCAATACAGCCGTGAGCGAACCGCTGATTAACCAGAGCCCATCCCAGGAGACCTGGGTGACCTTGGTCGGTTCGGGACAGGCCGCGTGGGCCCTGGGTTCTGCGCTGCATGGAAATGGCATCCGGGTTCAACGGGTCGTCGCACGGCCCAACGGGCGGGGAGCCGCTCTGGCCCAGCGTCTTGAGGCTTCGTGGGTGCCCTGGCATGCCGGTCAACCCCTACCCAAGGATGGACCACCCTCCACTGACCCAAGCAGACCTGGCCCAACCCGCTTAACCTTGTTGGCGGTTTCGGACGATGCGCTACCGGAGGTGGCCTCTTTTTTTGGAACTGATCAAACCGATGCCCTCGTTCATTGCAGCGGAACTCGCTCTTTGGAGGACCTGAACGTTCATCCGGTTCGCGGAGTTTTTTGGCCCATCCTCAACCTCAGCAAGGCGGATGAAACGACATGGAAGGGGGCGCCTATCCTCATCCAAACCGAGGAGGCATCCCTTCATCAAACCCTGCACCACTGGGCCCAACGAATCGGTGCCACAGCCCGGGATGTGACCGAAGTCCAGCGTCAAAAACTGCATTTAGCGGCGGTCATGACGGCTAATTTTAACAATGTACTCCTGCATTGGGGGCATCTTTTGACCCAAGAATGGGGAACCCATCGAGACTTATTTCCCATCCTCGCGCAACAGTTAAATGTGTTTGAGCAAACCCCCCAAGACCCTTTGACCCGTCAAAGCGGTCCCGCCTGGCGCGGTGACCAACAAACCTTGGAATCGCACTTGCGCTTGCTCCAAGACGACCCGGAAGGTACGGCCCTCTACCGTTGGTTTAGCAGCCTGATCCAGCGATTGCACCATCAATCTCCCACTTAAATCCACTCTTTGAGCCGATTCGCCTCCATCGCCTTGGTCCTACGAGGATTGCGACCCATCAACTTGATTCTCTTGATGTTGGCCCTGCCATCGTTCAGGTATTTTTTGATGTTACCGGTTCTTGAAACCCGTTTGCTCAACTTTGGGTTAAGCGACACGGGATTTGCCCTTTTGGTCCTGGGCGCGGGCATGATCGCCGGTGCAGGCAACCTGATCAATGATTATTTTGATCAGTTAAGCGACCGGATCAACCTCAAACAAAGGCAGGTCCCTTCCGAAAAAGTATTTTGGTCCGTCTACACCACGCTCAACCTGCTGGGACTCGCTCTCTGCGGTTGGGCCGCTTGGGAAGCTGGCTTGCTCAACCTAACCCTGATTCCCCTGGCCGCCGTGATGCTCTTGTTCCGTTATTCGGAGCATTTCAAAGGCCGAAGTTGGTCCGGACCCCTGGTGATTGTTTTGTTATGCCTGCTATGGGTGGCCCTGCCTTGGCTCTACGAATTCAAGGCCATGGGCATTCTCTACCGATACTATCCCTCCGATGCCCAATACCTGAACCAAACCTGGCTGGTTTACCTGGGGCTGGTGGCCTTGGTCACCCTAAGTCGAGAACTCATCAAAGCCTGCCAAGACAGGGCCGGAGACCTCGCTGCCGGACTTCAAACCGTTGCGGTGGTGATGGGCCTCAAGGGCTGCCGGAACATGGCCTTCGGAGCTTGGCTACCGGTACCTGTTTTGAATCTCTTGGTGGTGCGTCACCAGGTCTTGACCGGCGCCATCGCGGAGGCCCTCTATTCGAGCATCGCACTCCTCTTGGCGTTGGTGATCACCTTCCGACTTTACCGAGTGCAATCCTCCAACGATGCGGCTCGAGTTTCGCTGCTCCTGAAGGTCTATTTGGCCCTGGGTATCGGATCGCTTTGGGTCTATTATATGTTATTTCTTTACATGGCCCCGTGATGATGCCCACCGCCCCCCTCGAATTACGCTACAACTTGGTTTTGGGATCGGGTTCCCCCCGTCGACAGGAATTACTGCAGCGCGTCGGCCTGCCCTACGACCTGCGCGTGGTACCGGTGGATGAAACGGTGGATCCCTCCTGGAAAACGGACCAAGTCGCTGAACATCTGGCCCTCCAAAAAGCACGGGCCATCCCCATCGATGATCATGAATTGCTGCTGACGGCCGATACCTTGGTTTTGTGTCAAGGCCAAATCCTGGGCAAACCCAAAGACCCCACGGAGGCCGTCGCCATGCTACGCCTCTTGTCAGGGAACGAACACGATGTCATGACCGGGGTATGCCTGAGGACCACCCAAAAAGAAATCATCCTGGGAGCCCGTACCCGCCTCGAATGGTACCACCTCGATCCCAAGGAAATCGATTGGTACGTCCAGGAATACCAACCAATGGACAAGGCCGGTGCCTACGGCATCCAGGATTGGATGGGCCTGCGGGCTGTCAAATCCATCCAGGGTTGCCCCCTCAATGTCATGGGCCTTCCCCTGCCTCTGGTCTACGAACGATTGTTTTCGGAGTTTGCTATCGAAAGAGGAAGCCTCAATTCCATGCAGGTTCCCGATGCATTGGAATCGACCAATACCAAGGTACCACCGTGCAATTCAGCAATCTGACGTGCCATGGACAAGCCCAACCCCATCCCCTGCGATCGGGTGCTAAAGCTGACCTCAAAAATTCGCTCCTGAAGGACCGGATCAATTCCGTTCCCGTAATCCCGTATCCTCGTAACGACCTGCTCATCAACCAAGGTCATCCCCAAATCCAGACGGACCTTAACTCCGTCAAGAGGCATTGCTCCATCGCTCACCGCCTGGCAGGCGTTTTGTAACAAATTCTGGAGCACACGTTGCAATCGGCCTTTGTTACCCCAAACCTCCCCCTTCCCTTCTGGAATTCGATCGGTCCAATGGACCTGAATTTGATCTCCGTACCAGGCCACCACCTCATCGACCGCGTCCGGCCATGAAAACCTTTCCTTGTCCGCCTCCTTTTCTTTGGCGAATTCACGGTAGGTATCCGCTATTTCGGTCAGAAAATCAATTTGTTGCAAGATGAGTTTCGCGTCGTTTTCAAACTTTTGGGTGAATACTTCCGGGTTCTGAGCCTTGTCCCGTAACATCTTTTGAATACGCAACTTCATTGGCGTGAGCGGATTCTTGATATCGTGGGCAATCTGCCGCGCCATTTCTTTCCAGGCGGTGTTGCGCTCGGCCGTGGCTAGTTTGGCTTCGTTCTCGGCCAAGGACTGCACCATTTGGTTGTAGGATTTGAGCAATAGCCCCAATTCCCCCCGTCCCTGGTCTTCGTTAATGGTGTTCTTTCGGCCGGATTTGGTTTGTAGCATGGCTTTGGTGAGGGTCTGAAGGGGGGCGGCAACGCCTTTGGCCAAACGAAAAGCCAGGTACACTGCCAGCAAGGTCACCAAAATGAAGAACGAAAAAACACCGGCCAGGTATTCACTCAAGCCCCCCTTGTCCGTTTGATTCAAAAAAGGCAAACCCAACACAGCCAATACTTTTCCATCCGAACCCCGCAATGCCTGATAGGCCCCTCGAAAATCCAAACGATCCAAACGCTCGTTGACCGAACGGTATTGATTATCTCCTTGGCTCAAGGAATGCCAAACATCATAGGGCATCCAATCCGAAACCAATTTTTGGTCAAACCAGAGACTGCGCGAACCTCCTTTGAATCGCCCTCTTTCATCGTAAATATAAAAATCCAAATCATTGACCGACGCCCAATCTCTCAAGGCGCGCACCGAGCCTTCGGACATGGCAGGATCTTGAACGGAGAGATTCTGGGCAACCCGATAAAACTGATTCATTTGAGACCACATGGCCGTTTCGGCCTCTCGTTCAAAGCGGCGCGTGATGAACCAAGTGGTGAAGGCTACCAGCAAAGCAATCACCCCAAATACCAGGGCGGTGGAGGCCCATTGAACTTTGGTTTGAAACCGTAGTTCAGCCCACCTGTTCCATGGGTTCCCAAGCCCCCATCGACGAATCCCTCCCATCGCCCGAAATCGTTCGGCCCAACCCAAAAACAACCAAAGCAAGGCCCCAAACGAAATGGGTAAAACCAACGAAGGCCAAGCCAAAGCCTGCACCGCCCATTGACCGGATGGATTCCGGTAAACCAACAAAGGACTCCCGCCATTCCATAACACCAAACGTTCTTGGGATGTTTCCACCGAACCCTCCCATTGCTTGGGCACTCGGTAAGGGTAAGGAGCCAAGCCTTCCTGAAAAACCAAAAAACCATCTTGGTACAAAGCCAAACCCAGGGCCGACGAGCCACCGACATTCAATCCAGAACTTCTGCCCAAAATCGCCGGTATGGGGGATAAACTTGGAAAGAATTTTTGATTCAACCCCACCGACAACGTATCCGGTACAACGCCCGCTGGTCCCAAAGCCACCCGAACCCGGTAGGCGGTTCGACCTCCTTCGGGCTTTTCTTGGACCGATCCTTTCCATTGGGTCCCCCCGTCGGTGGATGTAAGAAGGCTGTCTTCGGCCGGATGAAATTCAAAGGATTGAAAATCAAAAAAGGGTCGCAAGTTCCGCGAATGACGATCCAACAAGGCCTGCAAGGCAGCCCTGTTAGAGGGCGAGCCCCCCGCCAGAGACAGAAACGATGAATCGGAACGAAGCGCGTCAATCCAAGGCATAAAATAGGTATACGCCTCAATCGGACGGGCTTGAACGAGGGCCTCGACCCGACTTCTGGCCTGGTCCAAACCCACCCTGGCATGCTGAGCATAACACAAAACCGATAAAAGCCCTCCAACCATCCCGTACAAGCCGATGCGCGTCCAAGTGGTTGCCAAAGGGCGATCCAAGGCCCAGCCAAGGACGGTCCAGGCCAGCCCCCCTAGACCCAAAACCAGCGACCATTCGTCCAATCCCTGCCAAATCCACCAAACGGGTACAAGGACCAAGGCCCCGGGTACCAGCCAACGACGGTACGGGGCAATGGAATCGCGTCCTGTACGATGAGCGGAACGTGGAGACAAGAGCGCCGTCGCCAATCCCAGGACCAATAGCAACCAAGCGGTATCATCCCAAGACCAACCCAAGGGATCGGCCCAGCCAATTTTGCGATGACCTGTATCCAGCGAACAGGCCAGCAAAACATAGGACCCCCAAACCCGTACAGGTCCGCTCCAAAAAGCTGAATAACGAGCGGTCATTGGAAATACCCAGAGACCTACCAAGGCCAAAACCGCTTGGCTCCACACCCAGCCTTTCAGGGGCTCGTGCAGAGAAAAAAATTCCGACTCCCCCAATCGTCCTTTGTAAAGCCAAAGTAGGCCGGTGATCAAACCAACGCCCCACGAAAAGAAGGAAATCGTTGCCGACCAAGGGCCAGCCGAGGGACGATACCGTATCCATAACAAAGCCCACAGTGAGAGCCATATCAACATGCCAGCGTTGAACCAGGTTTGAATCCGGGGATCATCAACGGTTGAACCGGGCTTGCCCGCAATATTGAACCAAACCCTGCCCTGCCATCGAACCGCATGACCGCCGCGATCCTCTTGAGGTCTCCAAACCAAAAGACGTTCACCCCCCACCCCGGGCCACTGCAAACCATCCAAGAGGGAAATGGACGTCAGGGGGTACCGGTAGGTCAATCGGTAAAACAAAACCTGAACTCCGGCATCCACCCTCTTGACCCAGGCCAAACCCTGCCCGTTTTGGACCTCCACAAAATGCAGACCTCTCAAAGAGGCCAACATTTTATCGTCCGAGGACATTAAGCCGCGACCCGACCAAAAGAGACGCTGACCTTTGGCATCCAACAAAATGTTTTCAAACCCTTCAGGCAGTGCCGCGTCCCAGGGTTGGATAGCCTGTGCCAACTTGTCCAGTTCCGGGAGGCGCTGTTCAAGGTAGGCATCCGCTTCCGCTGCGAGGTCATCGCTGCTACGCTGGAGTCGCGGATAACACCAAATTAACCACGCGGCGACCAGCAACAGTCCCAACAGAACCCATCCTTGGATCCGGTCCCCGGTCAACGTCCATCGCTTCATCATCGATTACGTTTGAGGGCCCCATTCGCGCCGGACATAGGATGCCACCCCCTCTTCGAGGGAGGTGAATGCGTGGTCGCAGCCCAAACGCCCCATCCATTGCATGTCGGCGCAGGTATAGTATTGATAGCTATCCCGTATGGAAATCGGGGTATCCACATATTCAATTTGAGGCTCCAGCTGCAAACTGGCAAAAAGTGCGAGAACCAGGTCCTTGAACGTACGAGCCTGGCCGCTGCCCAGGTTGTAAAGTCCGCAAGGATGATCATGGGACATGAACCAAAGGCAAACAGCCGCCACATCATCAACCCAAACGAAATCTCGGCTTTGATGCCCGTCCTCAATATCCGGGCGATGCGAACGAAACAATTGGACCTTACCGGTTTCCTGAATCTGACGGTAGGCGTGCCATACCACGGATGCCATCCGGCCTTTGGGACCTTCGCCCGGTCCGAAAACATTAAAAAATTTGAGCCCGGCCCAGCGCAACGGCGTTCGATGCTGCTCCCGAGCCCACAGGTCAAATCGATGTTTGGACCAAGCGTAGGGGTTCAAAGGCCGATAGCGTTCCAACCCATCCATTCCATCCTTGAACCCGTGCTCGCCCCCGCCGTAGGTAGCGGCCGAGGAAGCATAAACCAACGGCAAGCCAAACTCAGCACAAATTCGCCAGACTTCTTTGGAATAATTCAAATTCAAGCGGTCAAAGACTTTCTCATCCGCCAACATGGTATCGGTTCTTGCACCCAAGTGAAAGACCTGCTGAACGTAGGCCTGGTTTTGGTGCAGCCAGTCAGGAAAAGCATCCCGATGGACGGTTTGTCCAAGCAGTCCGGATTCCAGACGCTGGGCCTTGGCCCGGTCATTCCAATCGTCCACCAAGACCAAATCCCGGTATCCCAGCCCGTTGAGGCGAGCGGCCAGGTGCGCTCCAATAAATCCTCCAGCTCCTGTTACGATTATCATTGCCCAAAATTAAGCCTTTGTATCTTTGGCCGCCTATGATTCTTGTTACCCGCAAAGCTCATTTCAACGCCGCTCACAAATTGTGGAATCCCCAATGGGACCAAGCACGCAACGAAGAGGTCTTTGGCAAATGCGCCAACAAGCACTGGCACGGGCATAATTTTGAACTTTGGGTCACCGTGGCCGGTGAAGTAGATCCGGATACCGGCTTTGTAATCGACCTCAAATGGCTCAAAAAAATCATCGAAGACCGGGTCATTGAACC
>JACCDP010246269.1_pt1 | contig 23666 bp, 24 predicted proteins | sample 7445841 | NCBI WGS metagenome assembly JACCDP01 (sample SAMN15323441, study PRJNA562643) | freshwater metagenome | isolation source: river surface water | place: USA:Blue River Watershed | collected 2017-08-17
TGAGGGCATGTCGAGGCCTAGTTACCTCGTAAATCCACTAGAACAAGTATAGTCGCAAACGACGAAACTTACGCTCTAGCTGCTTAATCCAGCTGGACGCTGCACCGAAGGGTCTCTCGGTCGGGTGGGCAACCACAGCAGCGTCATAAAGAGAGACTCGTTATTGATTGGGTCACTTAGTCAATAATTAAATCAAGGTGACTCGCGGCGAAATTGCTTGCTCGTTGGTGATTGAACCGTTAAATAAAAACAACATAGCTAAACATGTAGAACTCTCTGTAGAGTGCTTACGGACGGGGGTTCGATTCCCCCCAGCTCCACCATTAATATATGCAAATTATTAAGCTATTTTATACTTTGATAAACAGAGTATGGAATGAAATTAAAATATTTTCTCTAGTTCAATGAACTAAAACTTTTTTAAGTTAGTATTTTTTTCAGCAGCGCTTTTTTCTGCTTCATATTTTTTATCATAAATACTTCTCTTATAACCCCTGCTTAAATCCGAATATTCAGAAGAAAAAATCGTTACATAATTTTTCATAGGCCCAAAAGATAATCCCAAGCGACCAAAGTCAAACTCAATAGATCCAATTACCTCATCAATAAATTCAATTTTTTCAATTTGGAATTTAGATTTAGTCCTACACATTTTAAAATCATCATCTGATTTAAAATTTACTTTGAAGTTTTTAAATAAAACTTCTTCTTCGCCAGAATTAAGATCATCACCAAATCCCACTTCAATTTGAAAGGCTCTAAACGGGCCATTTTCAGAAATTTTTCCTAGAAAAATTTCTTTGATTGGCTTTGAAAATGCAGGTGAACTGCATCGTCTTTCAGTAACAATTGATTCTGCTTTTTCATAATTTACGCAAGTTAATCCATCATTATTCATTAAAGAGGACAGTAAAATTTGCTCTTCCGTCATAAAAAGACCATAGTTTTTTACTGAAGGAAAAACGCCACCGCAAGCTTCATTCAATACAGCAAACTCTTTTTCCCAGCTATCTTTCATTTTATTAAATGTAGCTGTTAATTCATCCTTATTTTTAAAATTTAAATCATTTGTCTTTATCTCTTGTTCAGAGGATTTGTTTTTTTGAAAATTATTATTTTGATTAGAATTTCTATTTTGAGTTGAATCAGTTGCTCTGTCACATGCGATCAACAAGAAGACACTTAGCAATAATATATAAATAGTTTTAGTATTCATTCAAATATTTTAACAAGTATTTTTTTATTTATTAAGTTAAAATTAGTCAAAAGGGGCGAAAGCATCAAAACTCACCTGAATTTTTTGTGGGTAGTTTTGTGGGTAAGATGGGTTCGCAAAACCCACAAGATATTGATTAAATTCGGGAAAACAAAGCAATCCCATTTTGTGCAGCTCCACCATATAATTAAAAAAATTACCTATGATTTTTAGATTACTTAAATTTCGGTATGTGAAATTTTGCTTTGTTGGTTTAAGCGGTTTTATTGTAAATGCTGTTATTTTGCATTTGGCTAAAAATTATCTATTTAATACAATTCAATTTAAATTTTATCACATTGATCTGGGTTTAAACCTTTCAATGCTCCTGGCTATCTTTATCTCAGCTATTAATAATTTTATTTTTAATAGTCTTTGGACATGGTCTGATCGTTACAAATTAAATCTATATTCAATTGAAGATATACTTCAAAAATTTTTAATTTATCTTGGCTCATCATCATTGGGTATTGGTATCCAATTAATTTTTTCAAATATATTGATAATATTGGGTTTTCATTATTTGAGTTCGATCTTTTTTGCAGTCGTTATAGCTTCAATTTTTAATTTTTTATTTAACCATTTCATTACTTTTAAAGTAAAGTCTTCATAATGGAGGTGTTTATAAATAAATTTTCAAACTCTACTAAGTTATTAAAAAATATTATTAATTTATGTTGCCAAATAAAAGATATTTAAAAAAAATTGCCATTCTCATGTGCACTTATAATGGCGAGAGATTCTTAAGGGAGCAGCTTGACTCCCTAGAATCCCAGGATTATAAAAATTGGACTCTTTATGTTAATGACGACGGGTCAAAAGATTGCACTATAGAGATCCTTAAGTATTATAAAAAAAAATGGGGCGTTAAAAAAATCATCATCCGTCGCGGACCTCAAAAAGGTTTTTGCCAAAACTTCCTTAACATCATCAATGATCCTAAAATTAAAGCCGACTTTTATTTCTTGTGTGACCAGGACGACGTCTGGATGCCACATAAGTTAAGCAACGCGATTCAAAAACTCTCTAAATTCAATTCCTTAAAACCCAACCTCTACTGTGCGAGGACCACCTACATTTCATCTGACGCAAAACGTATCCTTGGTCAGTCTGACTTATTCTTAAAGCCCCCTTCATTTAAGAACGCCTTAATTCAAAGTATCGCAGGTGGCAACACCATGGCCTTCAATAATCATTTAAAAAAAGTCGCGCAAAAGTACCCCAAAGTGAATGTGGTATCCCACGACTGGTGGCTCTATATCTTGAATGAATTAGTGGGTGGGCAAACGTTCTATGACCATAATTCGACAATATTATATCGCCAGCACAGTCGATCTCTTATTGGAGCCAATACGGGACTTGTAGCTAAACTTAATCGACTTAAGATGCTTCTTAACGGCAAATACCGCGAATATAATACAATGCACCTAAACGTATTCCATCAGCACTTTATTAGCGGATTAAGATCCAATATTAAGCTCATCGACAAGTTTGCTATTCTGCGAGAAAAGCCTATGAAAGTTAGGTGGCAGATGATTCATGAACTTGGCATCTATCGACAGACCTGGGATAGCCACTTGGCGCTCTATTTGGGTGCTATCCTCCATAAGCTTTAAATAGCATCAAAATAGGGTACGTTAAGTGGTGTTAGCAAACCCAAGCTTAACCCTTTATTTAGTTCCCTTTTAAGTTAAAATTCTACCCATATGACTATCCTCGTCACAGGTGCCGCAGGCTTTATCGGATCTAACTTCGTCTTAGACTGGTTCGACCATGCAAAAGAGGATGTGGTGTCCTTAGATCTCTTAACTTACGCCGGTAACCTAGAAAATCTTTCCTCATTAAATAACAATCCACACCACCACTTCGTAAAGGGAAATATTGGCGATCGCGAACTTACATCCCAGCTCTTAAAAAAATATCAGGTGAGAGCGGTGGTGAACTTTGCAGCCGAGAGTCATGTCGATCGTTCGATCTCAGGACCCGGTGACTTTATCGAGACCAATATCGTGGGTACCTATAACTTACTCGAGTCAGTTCGTTCTTTTTGGAATGACTTAGATGAAAAGTCCAAACAAGACTTTAGATTTTTGCACGTCTCGACCGATGAGGTGTATGGCTCACTTAAAAAGACCGACCCGGCTTTCTCCGAGACCAATCGCTATGAACCTAATAGCCCCTACAGTGCGAGCAAGGCTGCAAGTGATCACTTAGTCCGTGCCTGGCACCATACCTATGGTTTGCCTGTCTTAACAACGAACTGCTCTAATAATTACGGACCCTACCACTTCCCAGAAAAACTTATCCCGCTATGTATATTAAATGCACTCAATGGCAAGCCACTCCCAATCTATGGTGACGGACAGCAGGTCCGCGACTGGCTCTATGTGAAGGATCACTGCAGCGCGATTCGTACCGTTTTGGAAAAAGGCCATTTGGGTGAAACTTATAACGTGGGTGGCTGGAATGAAAAGGCCAACCTCGATGTAGTGAACGCCTTATGTAGTATTTTGGATGAATTAAAACCTAAATCAGATGGATCAAAATACGAAACGCAAATCACTTATGTCAAAGATCGTCCGGGTCACGACAGGCGCTACGCGATTGATGCGACAAAGCTCGAAAAAGAACTCGACTGGCGCCCACAAGAGACATTTGAAACCGGTATCAGAAAAACGGTTGAGTGGTATCTAAATAATCAAGCTTGGGTCGACCATGTCGTGAGCGGCGAATATAAAAATTGGGTTGAGAAGCAGTACGCATGAAGATCCTTCTTACCGGTAAAAACGGCCAGGTCGGTTTCGAATTAGCAAAAAAATTAAGTGCATTGGGTGAAGTGATTGCAACAGACCGCGAAGAGTTAGATTTATCTAATTCTGAAGCCCTTCGACAATTCATTGATCAAGTTAAGCCCGACATGATTATCAATCCCGCAGCATACACCGCTGTGGATAAGGCCGAGTCTGAGCCCGAAATGGCCCACCAAATTAATGTCACAGCCCCAGAAGTTTTAGCTTCGATGGCGGCTGAGTTAGATATTCCTTTGATACATTTTTCGACGGACTATGTCTTTGATGGATTAAAAAAAGATGCGTACATCGAGACGGACAAGACCAACCCGCAATCGGTTTACGGTAAAACAAAATGTGATGGCGAAGAAAAAATTCGAACGCATGCAAAGCACATCATCTTGCGAACAAGTTGGGTATTCGGAAGTCACAGCAATAATTTTTTAAAGACGATACTGCGACTCATTACAGAAAAAGAATCGCTAAACATTGTAGGCGACCAAAAAGGAAGCCCTGCGTCAGCTTCGATGTTAGCCAATGTGACTTTTAAAATCGTGGATGCAATTTATAAAGATAAAAATTTTAATGACTACGGTACTTATCACGTGACAAGTGACGGTGAAACTAATTGGCACGATTACGCAAGTTTTATTGCAAGTGAAGCGACTCAATTAGGACTTAATGTGAAATGTGAGCCACATTACATTCGCTCCATTCTTACATCAGAGTATCCAACAGTAGCCATGCGACCCCTTAATTCAAGACTCAATACAGATAAATTAAAAAAGACCTTCATGCTAGAATTGCCCCATTGGGAATCAGAAGTTAAAAAGGTATTAAGGGAAATTATTTAATTGGCAAATTCTAATATAAGAAAAGGTATCATACTCGCAGGTGGCTCTGGCACAAGGCTTTATCCTATAACACAGAGCATCTCAAAACAATTGCTCCCTGTGTATGACAAGCCCATGATTTATTATCCGTTATCCACTTTAATGTTAGCGGGCATTCAAGATATTCTTATTATTTCAACGCCCGATGATACACCTCGTTTTGAATCTTTACTTGGTGATGGTAGTCAGTGGGGCTTAAATATTTCTTACAAGGTGCAAACATCCCCCGATGGCCTAGCACAAGCTTTTATATTGGGCGATTCATTTATCGGAAATGATTTATCAGCTTTAGTCTTAGGCGACAATATTTTTTATGGCCATGATTTTAATGAATTGTTAGTGAATGCCATGGAGCGTGAAAACGGTGCCACCATATTTACTTATCACGTTCACGATCCTGAACGATACGGTGTGGCCGAATTTGATAAATCTAACAAAGTATTATCCTTAGAAGAAAAACCAAAAAAACCAAAATCTAATTACGCAGTCACGGGACTTTATTTTTACGATAACGACGTGGTTACCATGGCTAAAAGTTTAAAACCATCGGCAAGAGGCGAATTAGAGATTACGGATCTTAATCGACTCTATTTAGAAAATGAAAAGCTTAATGTCGAGATCATGGGTCGCGGTTATGCTTGGCTCGATACCGGTACGCATGATTCATTATTAGAAGCCAGTCAATTTATTGCGACATTAGAGAATCGTCAAGGCTTAAAGGTATCTTGTCCCGAAGAAATTGCTTATCGTCGTGGCTGGATTAATGCATCTCAACTAGAAAAATTAGCTGCTCCCTTATCGAAGAATGGTTACGGCCAATACCTGCAACGCGTCTTAAAAGAAAAAATCCTCTAACGCATGAAAGTTACTCCACTTGCAATTCCTGATGTGTTACTCATTGAGCCTCAAGTATTTGGTGATGATAGAGGTTTCTTTTTTGAGAGTTTTAATCAAGAGCGCTTTGAAAAAATACTAGGTCAAAAAATTAATTTCGTGCAAGACAACCACTCAAAATCAATGAAGGGTGTATTACGAGGACTTCATTACCAATTACCCCCTAAGGCGCAAGGTAAGTTAGTACGCGTTATTCAAGGTGAAGTATTTGATGTCGCAGTGGATCTTCGAAAATCATCACCGACTTTTGGAAAATGGGTCGGGGAAATCTTAACTGCTAATAATAAAAAACAGCTCTGGATCCCGAAAGGCTTTGCCCATGGATTTATAACGTTAAGTGACACTGCAGAATTTTTATATAAGACGACTGACTTTTATAGCAAGGAACATGAGCGTGTTATAGGTTGGAATGATAAAACTATTGCGATTCAGTGGCCTATAAAAAATGTTTTACTTTCTTCCAAAGATGAAGATCCTGAATCATTTGAAAAAACTATATATTTTAATTAGATTTCTTACACTAACTTATTAATTTTTTAATAATAATTCAAGGCTTAATTTATATGAAATTTGTGGTAGCCATTCTATTTGGAATGCAGGATCAAGACATTCGCTTATTTCCAGAAAAATTAACCAAGCCTTCCTTTTTTCAGCCGAAGAAATTTTTACCGTTACTAATCAAGAACTTCTTTTTAATAGTTAAATATTCATGAATCGACAATTTGATTTCTTTGTTACGGGCGGGACAGGATTTTTAGGCTCTTCCATCATTGCCGAGCTTCTGAGAAGAGATTTTAAAATTGCTTGTTTAGTGAGGCAAAAATTAAATCTTAAACGACTCGATCAATATAAAGGTCAAATTGAATTCTTCGAGATGAACTCTTTAGATTTTGAAGATTTTTTTTCTAAAAATAAAATTCGTATAGTCCTTCACTGCGCTACGAATTACGGTCGATCTGAGAATAGCCCTATCGAAACAATTGAAGCAAATTTAATACTTCCCCTTAAAATATTATTTGCTGCCGCCAATAATGGTGTAGAAGCTTTTATTAATACCGATACTATTTTAGATAAAGGTATAAATTATTATAGCCTTTCCAAAAGTCAATTCTCAGATTGGCTTGAGAATTATGCAAGCAACATGAAATGTTTTAATGTCGCTCTGGAGCATTTTTATGGCCCTGGAGATGATCCTTCTAAATTTGTAACCTGGGTTATTAGAGAATTGCTTGCTAGCGTTGATAATTTAGACTTAACTTTTGGCGAGCAAAAAAGAGATTTTATATATATTGATGATGTTGTGTCAGCCTTTATAGCTATCATTGAAAACGTGCATCAATTTACCACTGGTTTTCATAGATTTGAAGTAGGAACTAACAAACTAATTGAGATTCGAGAGCTTGTTAAAACTATTAAGATTATTTGTAATAACAAAGTAACTTCTTTAAATTTTGGCAGACTTTCATATAGGCATGGTGAAATTATGGAGTCTAAAGTTGATTTGTCTCAGCTTAAAAATTTAGGTTGGACAAGTAAAGTTTCATTGAATCAAGGTCTGGAAAATACAATTGCTGCATACAAAAGTAATTTTTATAAATTCAAAAATTTGTAATGAGATCTAATCTCTCTAATAATATTTTTCAATGCTTCACATTCATTCTAATTAGTTTTCTTATAGCTATTACCTTTCATAAAGGCTTATCATTTTTTGGTTATTCTTTTCCCTGGAATACTTTCTTATTTGACCCTGGTGATCGATTCAATGATTTTTTTAATTCGGTAATTCAGGCTAACTCGTTTAAGCCCTATTTTTTTAAGGGCCATGCACTTGCAACTTACCCCCCTTTTGCTTATTCTATTTTTTTGATTGGCGATGCTTCAAGTAAATTATCTAGCTCTTTATTTTTTATAATCGTTTCAATTCTTTTACTTTTTCTTACAATTTTTTTCTATAGCTCTTATTTTGAAAAGAATTATTTTGATAAAAAATTTAGCATTACAGATGGTTTTTATTTATTTAGCTCTTTAATATTTTCATATCCTGTTTTATTTTCATTTGACAGGGGAAATATTGATCTTTGGATAGCAACGCTATGTTCAATCTACGTTTTCTCTATCTATCAAAAGGGTTCTCGATTTGTAGGCTTATCCTGTCTCGCAATCGCTATCTCGCTGAAAGGTTATCCTTTGGCTTTTCTTCTTTTGCTTGTAGCAAAAAAGAATTTTCTCGATATTTTTAAATGTTTATTTTTAGTTTTTTTGTTGACATTAACCTCTACATTTTGGATGGACGGTGATATTCTTCATATATTCTCTGGATTTAAATATAATTTTCATCAATACAATGAAGTTTATGTATTTGGAGCAGGATCACTTTTTGCTTGCTCTGATCTGTATAATGCCATTAGGGCGATAGCTCTTTTTTATGACCAAGATTTAGTAACTTTTAGTAAGTTAATTATTAAAATCTATACAGCTTACAGTTTCTTTGTTTCTTTAATTTTGGCTATTTATGTTTCTTTTGTCTGCACTAAAAATTGGAGGCGAGTTATAGCCGTATCATTAATAATTTTAATATTCCCAAATGTGACTAACGACTATAAATTATGCATCCTCATACCTGGATTATTTTTGCTTTTAATCGAAAATATTGATTTTTCTGTTGAACGTGTAGTTTTTTTCCTCATAATGCTATTAATGATTCCAAAAAGCTATTTTTTTATAGATGGCAAATCTATTTCTATGTTAATAAATCCTCTTCTAATAATTCTTTTAACCATAATAATTTTAAATGATCCCAAAAACTGGCTCAAAGTAAAAGTTTTTTTTAAAAATAAAATTTTTTTATTGCAAAGGTAATACGAGATGATTTATTTAATTACTGGAGGCTGTGGATTCTTAGGGTCGAATTTAGCTTCTGAAGTCATAAAAAGAGGCCATAAATTAGTTGTTTTTGACAATTTATCGAGATTAGGAAGCGCTTCTAATTTAAATTGGTTAAAAAGTTTGGGTGAATTTTCTTTCATTCATGGTGATATAAGAAACACAAATGATATTGAAAATCTCTTATCTAATTTGAATCCTGATGTAGTTTTTCATTTAGCAGGCCAAGTTGCCATGACTACTTCCATTGAAAATCCAAAAAAAGATTTCGAAATTAATGTCTATGGAACAATTAACTTACTAGAGTCTCTGAGAAAAATTAACTCCAGTGCAACTGTCATTTACTCGTCAACTAATAAAGTCTATGGTAATTTAGATTTTTATGATTACGAGGAAACGGCGACTAGATACAAAGCCAAAGGACATGAAGTTGGTTTTGATGAAAGTGTGCCTTTAGATTTTAGATCGCCTTATGGATGCTCAAAAGGCTCTGCTGATCAATATATGCTCGATTACGCTCGTAACTTCGGAATAAAAACAATTGTTTTTAGGCATTCATCAATTTTCGGAGTAAGGCAGTTTAGTACTTTTGATCAAGGTTGGATTGGATGGTTCGTAAAACAAGCTTTACTCAAAAAATCAGGCCACTTGAAAAACCCCTTTACTGTTTCTGGAACAGGAAAGCAAGTAAGAGATGTTTTATTTGCTTCTGATTTAATTCAATGCTATTTCCTTGCTGCCGATAGAATAGAAGCCTGTTTTGGACAGGCTTTTAACATTGGGGGTGGCATGAATAATAGTCTTTCGCTATTAGAATTATTTGAAATGTTAGAGCGAAAAATTAATATAAAACTTGAATTCGATCATATTCCATGGAGATCAAATGACCAAAAAGTTTTTGTTGCTAATATAGATAAGGCAAAAAGATTATTCAATTGGGAACCATCCATCAAAAAAGAAGATGGAATAGAAGAAATGATAAATTGGGTTAAAAGTAATGGCTAACAGAAAGATTGTTTTAAGTATTATTTTGCCATCTTACAGGGAAGATGAGAATTTGTTGAATATTTTGCCTAGGCTCATCGATGTCATAAAAACTTTAAATTTAGCTACAGAAATTATTGTTGTTGACACTGAATCCCCTTTAGACAAAACACAGAGTGTTTGTAAGAAGTATTCAGTAAGATATGTTCCTAGGATAGGCGGTAATTATTTTGGCTCTGCTGTAAGAACGGGTATATCTGCAGCTAAAGGTAAATTTATTTTATTTATGGACGCAGACGGTTCGCATACCCCAGAATTTATTCCAGACTTAATAAAACATTCATCTTTATATGATGTAGTTGTGGCATCACGTTATATTGATAATGGCTATACTGAAAATAATTTTCTTTTAATTTTTATGAGTAAGTTTTTGAATTGGACTTATTCATACATTCTTAATATTCCCTGCAAAGATGTCTCTAATAGCTTTAAGCTTTATCACGCTATGGATATTAAACAATTAAATTTGGAATGTAACAATTTTGATATTGTTGAAGAAATTTTATTTAAATTATGTTTAAAAATACCCCATATAAAAATTAAAGAAGTACCTTTTACTTTTAAGAAGAGAATGTTTGGGGAAACAAAGAGGAATTTAATAGTTTTTATGGCGACATATTTAATAACTATCTTTAAATTGAAATTATCTCAGTTCAAAAATAACCAAACAATAAAATGTGGATAAAAATTATCGCGAATCGTACTTTAGATGTAAAGTGTGGTTTGTAGGTTTTTGAAATAAGACGTCTCGAATAGTTGGTAGTGTGTTTGTAAAGTTTTTTGTCATAAGGCTGGAAACATAAACTTTTTAATGGAGGCTCTCTTTTAAGTAAAAGCGCTCTTAGAAATAACAAATTATTTTAAAGATATGATGATAAATAGGACTTATCATTTTTATGGATAATAATTAAATGAGCGAAAAACTAGTATTCTCTATGCCAAACTAGGTCGATGCTCAAGATGAATGATTTGGTTTGTTATTTTAGAGAGGAGATCTTCAGAGTGCGATGCGATTACTAATATGGAAGCCTTCTGAACATAATCTTGCAATCTTTTTTCAGCCTTAACTAAAAAGTTACTATCACCCACAGATAACCATTCATCCATCAAAATAATATCGGCAGGTACTGTGGTCGATACCGCAAAACCCAATCGCATATGCATACCCGTTGAGTAAGTTCGAATGGGCATCTCTAAGAATTGACCGAGCTCAGTAAAGTCTGCAATCTCCTCCTCAATGAGTTTGATTTGTTTGAGTTTTAATCCCATCATGATGCCGCGCATACGGATATTCTCAAACCCTGTAGCCTCCATATCCATACCGAGTGAGATATCAATAAGGGATGCGATGCTACCTTTAACTTCAATAGATCCCGAAACGGGTGCGTAAATACCAGCAAGTGTTCGGAGCAGTGTCGACTTACCTGAACCATTAGGGCCCATGACGCCAAGTCGATCACCATCTTTAAGGTTAAGACTAATGTTACTAAGTGCTGTAACTGAACTGATATGTGCCTTATCCTTTGTAAGATTTTTTAGGAATGAATTCTTCATAGACCGGCTGTGATTGGAATACACAGGGATCTGGACGGAAACTTGGGTAAGGTTAATCGATGCCATGATCTATAACCAAAGCGCGATACGTGAACGGAAGCGCCCTAAGAAGTATGTCGCCAATATAAAAAGAATAATGAGAGATAACCCTGACCATAAATAATCGGACAAGCTAGGAAGACTGCCTAAAAGAGGAGCTCTAATGAGTTCAATCCAATGATAAATCGGATTCCATTCAGCCAAGTAAGATTTATTCTTAATAGATTCTACCTGCCATAAAATTGGGGTGAAGAAGAAGATAATCTGTGTGAGTACATTTACCACCTGTGTCATATCCTGGAAGCGACTACAAAAGATCGTAACCACGATCGATAAGAGGGTGATATTAAGCTGAATGAGGATGAGGTTAGGAATAGCTAACAAACTTAATAATGAGAAGCCTTTACCCACAAGCAATAAAACGGCCGCAATAATGAGGCTGTTATGAAGCAAGATAATCGCCTGCCTAACATTGCACCGAAATATAAAAATAGGGAAGGGAAGCTTAATCTGTTTAATAGCACCCTGAAATTGAAAAAACCCGGCCGCGCTATCCGAAATCTGGGCGCTCATCCAACCCCACACCACAAAACCAATCGCAAAAAACGGTAAGTACGTATCGATGGCCTGGTTGAAGATGTGTGACCACAGAAAACCCAACATCAGGACCATGATCCCGGTCGAGATCGTGACCCACCAAGGGCCGATCATGGAGCGACGGTAGCGAAGCTTGATGTCCTGCACCGCCATATAAAACCACTGCTCGTGGCTTAAGAGAGCATGTTTAATCTCAGTAATTCCTTCTTGCAGCCTATGGGGTAAGTTCTTCATCTAGGTATAAATTATAGCTTCTTTTAAAAATAGGGGGGGGGCTCGCCAAACCTGGCTAAAGTTCGGCTAAAATGAGGCTAATATGAAAAATATCAACCAAAGAATACATCCGCTAAACGGTGTTAGCGGACTTTAGTAAATAACAATGAAAAAAGAATTTATTTTTTATATTCCAGAATACGTAGTTAATTCAAACGGAATAAAAATTTTATATGAATCAGCTTATTTATTTTCTTTGCAAAACAAAGTTACAATTCATACATTTAATAATCATTATTATAACGGAGCTCGAAATTTAAAATTTGAACCAATACCGAAAAAATATGTAAGCCTTATTCAGCAATTCGCTACCCCCAAGAGTCTTAATAACACAATCTTTGTATACCCAGAATCTCTAATTAAAGACCCATTTTATTTTATAGGAAATAAAAAAATTGTAAGATATTTTCTTGCTAAACCTTATATTTTAGATAATTCGCATCTAGACTTTTCTGATGATTTTTGCATAAGCTATAGCAAGCTAATAAGCAGAGATATGCCCAATTATTTTTTATTAGATTCTTCTATTAAAGATTTACTTGAAATTAAAAATTTAAAAAAGACAAATCATAAAAAGGTAATTTTATATTTCGGTAAAATCAGAGCTAGTAAAAAAATTATAAGTGACAAAGTAAATTTATTAATAACTTTATTTGATGAAATAAAAATTATTACAAGAACCGAGCCTTACGACAAAAATGAATTAATTGCCGAGTTATCAAGCTCACATTTGTTAATTTGTTTTGACCCCTTAACATCAATAATTCATGAATCTATCATTCTAGGAACGCCTTGCTTGTTGGCTGATGATATATTTAAATCAGAATATAGGAATTTTAATATTCCATTGGATGGTATTTATTTTGAGTCGGATTTGGATCTAATTATAAAAAAAATAAAATCAAATAAACAAGTTTCTATTAATAGAAAAAAGAATATTGATTCTTGTTATAAAGCCATTGAAAATAGTCAAAAAGAAACAGAAAGAATTGTAAATCTTATTAGCCAACATTTTTTATCTGTTAATAAAAAAAAGAATAGAAGTATTAATATTAAATATCAAAAATATTTTTTAAACTTTTTTTTAAAAAAGTGGAAAGATACTTCAATTTTAAATGTATTATCGAAAAAATATCTTTTGTATTATTTTATTTCTCACGGAAATCCATATTTATTTGAAAAAATTGTAATTTTTTATAGAGATATAAAATCAAAAAAATATATTCAATCTTTGCGATTATTTAAATTCAATATTTCAAAATTAAAATTAAATTTTAATAATTTTATTTATCTTTATTTCTTTATTTGGTATTTCTTGCGAGCTAAATTACTTAATCAATCTTTTTTAGATGATCGCGTTGTTGTAAAGCTCTTGAGGAGAGCAAATTAAAATGTATTTCCATATTGATGATTTGGAAAAAGCTATAAAAGCCAAAGACTACCGAATTAAAAATTATTACGAAACCTTCGGTTTTGTTGTGATTAAGAATTTCATCAGAAAAAATGAATTAAGCGAAATTAAGGTTAACTATGACCAAGAATTTAGAAGGAGAAGAAAAGAATTTACTTTTTTCGGCCTCTTAAAAAATAGATTAGGATTTGATGGCCCTAAAGAGGTTGGTTTTCGCGCTTTGCTTAGAAAATTTATAAGGAAACCAGACATTTTATGCATTCCTAATTTTATTGACGAAAATATTAATCTAACTAATTTCTTTTTTAATGACAAAAAAAAATCTATATATGATTATTTTTTAGATAAAAATTGGTTATACATGGGTTCTGATGGCCAGCAATATATAAGAGGAGGCGGTTTCGCATGGCATAGAGATTGGTTTTTAGAAGTGCCTCAGACTAAAATTTTCTTTTTGATTGACCCATTAATTTTTTTGGGCGGCGAATTTAAACTTATACCGGGAAGTTCAAATATTCATGATATTTACACACATAATCTTAGTAAGATGTCTAACTGGCCAATGCCGAATGATTTTCCTGAAGGTGTTTCTGATGGAAATTTCCTTCCCAGGATTAAAAATCCACGATTAGTATATGATCCTAAAAAAATAAATATTCCCCATGTTTCTCTTAAGCTTAAATTTGGAGATGCACTTTTTTTTGATCAAAGAAATTTTCATTGTTTGTCGGGTAATTACCCACGCTTTGATATAAAAATGATGTCATTATTGATGAGCAAGAACCCTTTTCAATTTTCAGATTCTAATCCAGCCTTAAAGAAAAACACAAAAGAAAACCTTGCTCGAAGAGTTATTGACCTTATGGTATCAGAGAGGAATCATTGTAGATGCGATAATACATATGGATCATCATTAACAAATTCAGTATTTTTTAAGAAAAATAAGAATCATTTTTTCGATGCTAAAAAAGATAAGAAAGGCCATTTTAATTTAGGGACAATCAATTTAGGCAAAAACAAATTTTTTACAAGTAAAGTTAATTTTGATTATTATAAAAAAATTGGTATAACTCATAAAAAAAATTATGCCAGCAGAAAGTTAGATAATAAAGAAATGAACAAAATGACAAGCACTTATGATTTCGATGACTTTCATTTGGGATTAATGTCAGATGAATTTAAAAATTTTGAGTAATAAATTAATTTTGAATTTAAATATATCTTAGGAGATAAATTTGAAAGCCGTTATTTTAGCTGGAGGATTAGGCACTAGAATTTCAGAAGAGACAAATCTGAAACCAAAACCCATGGTGGAAATTGGAGGTAGGCCTATTCTTTGGCATTTGATGAAAATTTATTCCTCACATGGCATTAACGACTTTATCGTTTGCTGCGGTTACAAGGGTTACATTATTAAAGAATACTTTGCTAATTACTTTCTTCATATGTCAGATGTCACCTTCGATATGAGCAACAACAAAATGAAAGTTCACCAGCAAAATGCAGAGCCTTGGACAGTTACACTCGTAGATACGGGCGAAGACACCCAAACTGGAGGGCGTTTAAAGCGTGTATTACCATATTTAAAAGATGTAAAAGCCTTTTGTTTTACCTACGGTGATGGTCTAGCCAATGTCAATATCACTAATCTGATTCAATTTCACGAGTCACATGGAAAATTAGCAACTGTTACAGCGGTTCAGCCTCCCGGCCGATATGGCGCCCTAAATCGTGAAAGTGATTTGGTGACGGGCTTCGTTGAAAAACCTAAAGGCGATGGTGGTTGGATTAATGGTGGATTTTTTGTGTTAAGCCCTAAGTGTATTGATTACATTGATTCAGATGATACGGCTTGGGAACAAAGACCTTTGAAAGATATTGCTTTAAAGGGAGAATTAATGGCCTATGAGCATAAGGATTTCTGGCAGCCCATGGACACCTTACGAGAAAAGAATTTACTCGAAGAGCTCTGGGAGTCAGGCAAGGCCCCGTGGAAGAATTGGTAGTGACTGATAATTTTTGGGCTGATAAACGTGTTTTTTTGACAGGGCACACGGGCTTTAAAGGTAGCTGGCTATCACTATGGCTCCAATCTCTAGGGGCTAAAGTAACGGGTTACGCCCTAAAACCTCCTACCCAGCCCAATCTTTTTGAAGTGGCTTCCGTTGAAAAAGGTATGCGCTCTATCATTGGTGATATTCGTGATTTAGATAGTTTAAATAAAGCCATGAAAGTAGCGAATCCAGATATTCTCATCCATATGGCGGCACAACCTTTGGTGCGTTATTCCTTCTCCAATCCAGTAGAAACCTATTCAACAAATGTCATGGGAACCGTTCATGTATTAGAAGCGGTTCGTGATAATAAAAATATTAAAGCCATTCTTAATGTCACTAGTGACAAATGTTACGATAACCGAGAAATTGATCGAGGTTATCGAGAGGATGAGCCTATGGGTGGGTTTGATCCTTACAGTAATTCGAAAGGATGTGCTGAATTAGTGACGTCAGCCTATCGAAATTCTTTTTTTAATATTGAAAAATATAAAGAGCATGGTGTTGCTCTGGCTTCAGCTCGCGCAGGTAATGTCATTGGCGGTGGCGACTGGGCAGAAGACCGTCTTATTCCTGACTTTATACGCGCTATTGAAGCAAAACAAAAAGTTTCTATTCGAAATCCTCATGCGATTCGTCCATGGCAGCATGTGCTAGAGCCTCTCCAGGGTTATTTGATGCTCTGCCAAAACCTTTACGAAGAAGGACCAAGTTTTTCTGAAAGTTTTAATTTTGGCCCCGATGAGAAAGATGCAAAAAACGTAGAATGGATTGCAAGTCAATTAGTAAAAGCTTGGGGTGATGGGGCTGCTTATGAAGTAAATTCAAATGCCTCATCCTTACATGAAGCACATTTCTTAAAGTTAGATAGTACAAAAGCACATCAAAAGCTTGGTTGGCAGCCGAAATGGGATATTCGTGTAGCGTTAGATAAAATATCTACGTGGCACCGAGCGTATTTAAATGGTGAGGATATGGCTAAATATAGCCTCAATGATATTAAAATGTATGCATTAGCTAACTCAAGGAATTAAGAATTGGATCAACAGCAAGAAATCAGACAAAAAATCGCAGCGCTCGTCGATGAATATGCCAAATTAAAATACACACCCCAATCTTTTAAACCAGGTGATACCGTCATTCCCCCTTCAGGTAAAGTTTTAGATGCCGCCGAATTAAAAAGTATGGTGGAGGCTTCACTCGACGGATGGTTAACGACCGGCCGTTTTAACGATGCATTTGAAAAGAAGCTTCGTGATTTCTTAGGCGTTAAGTTTCTAATTACTACCAACTCGGGCTCCTCTGCAAACCTTCTTGCCTTTTCAGCGCTTACTTCACCTAAACTTAAAGAACGTGCAATTAAGGCAGGTGATGAAGTAATTAGTGTGGCCGCAGGATTTCCTACGACGGTTAATCCTATTCTACAGTTCGGCGCGGTACCTGTATTTGTAGATGTGGATATTGCGACACATAACATTGATGTCACAAAAATTGAAGCAGCGATTAGCCCAAAAACCAAAGCCATTATGTTGGCTCACTCCTTAGGCAATCCATTTAACTTAAAATTTATTTTAGAAATTTGTAAAAAACATAATCTATGGCTTATTGAGGACAATTGTGATTCATTAGGCTCTCGTTATAACGGCCAACTGACAGGCACATTTGGTGATATTGGCACGTTAAGTTTTTATCCCGCACACCATATAACGATGGGTGAGGGCGGTGCTGTTTTTACCAACAATGTTGAACTGAAAATGATTATTGAATCTTTCCGCGACTGGGGACGAGATTGTTATTGCCAACCGGGTAAAGACAATACATGTGGCAAACGTTTTTGTTGGAAACTAGGTGACTTACCTGAGGGTTATGATCACAAATATACCTATGCCCATGCAGGTTACAACTTAAAAATTACCGACATGCAGGCAGCTTGTGGTTTAGCGCAAATGGATAAGTTAGAAGGCTTCATTCAAGCCAGAAAAGATAACTTCAAATTTCTATATGAACGTCTTCAGTCATGCCAAGATTTTTTAATTCTCCCTGAGGCAACTGAAAATAGTGACCCTTCATGGTTTGGATTTTTAATTACGATTAAGCCTGAAGCGAATATTCGTCGCGTGGATTTACTTTCTTACCTTGATCAAGAAAAGATTGGTACACGTTTATTATTTGCAGGTAACTTAACTCGTCAGCCTTACATGCAAGGACGAAATTATCGTGTGAGTGGCGACTTAACACATACAGATACAGTCATGAATGATAGTTTCTGGGTAGGTGTTTATCCAGGCCTCTCTGAGGAGATGCTTGATTTTACTGCCTCTAAAATTGAATCTTATTTAGGATTAGGTTTTGATTAATGACTAAAGAACTGCAAAAAATATTGCTTTTTGGTGGCACGGGTTCGATTGGCTCTTCTATTCGAGCAGACTTTCTTAGCCACGGGTGGGAAGTAATCACAGTGACAAGGAAGACAGCTTCAGATAAGAATGAAATTAAGTGGGATGTGTTAATTGAGGATCCCAAAGATGCACTTCTAGCGTTAAAAGAAAAAGGTCCTTTTGATGCAGTTTGTTGGGCGCAAGGGCAAAATAGCAGCGATAGCATTTATACTTTTGATGAAACGTCTCATCAAAATATGTATAACACTAATGTAATCTATATCTTAAAGTCATTACATAACCTCCTAGGCAATGCTTTACTCAATTCCTCATCAAAACTTTGTGTCATCAGCTCTATTTGGCAAACAATCTCAAGGCAAAATAAATTATCTTATGGTGTGACTAAAGCAGCAATTCAAGGATTAGTTTTGTCATTAGCTAACGATTTGGCTAAAGAAGGGCATTTAATTAATGCAGTACTTCCGGGGGTCATTGACACCCCTATGACTCATGAAAATTTAACTCAAACACAAATAGATAGCTTTAAAAAATCAACACAATTTAATAAGCTTCCAAAATTAGAGGATGTCGCTCACACCGTTTACTTTTTATGCTCTAAAGAAAATACGGGGACAACAGGACAATTTATTAAGGTTGACCTAGGATATTCTGATGTCCGTATCGTTTGATATTCAATCAAGCATTAAAAGTTATCAGGTTGATATTCGAGAAGATCTCTTAACAAAACCTCTATTTGAATCATCAGACGATCTCATTATTATTGATAAGCATGTCTTAGATTTATATCCCTTGCTTCAAGCTAAAAATCTCGTCCCAATTCCAGCTTTAGAGGCTTCAAAAACTCTTGAGACAGCATCTTATGTGATTGAACAATTGCGTCTCAAAGGTGCGCATCGAAAAAGTCACTTAATCGCGATTGGTGGTGGAATTATTCAGGATATTGTAACGCTCGTTGCCTCTCTTTATATGCGAGGGATCTCGTGGTCTTATTACCCTACAACTTTATTAGGTATGGTGGATTCGTGTATCGGAGGTAAGTCGTCGATCAATGTCGGGCAATATAAAAATATTGCAGGTAATTTTTATCCGCCCCAAGTCATTACAATTGACCCTCACTTTTGTAATACCTTAGAGCCCAATGAAGTAATTGCTGGTATGTGTGAGGCTGTAAAAATTTGTTTTGCAGACAGTAAAACAGCTTTCGATGAATTCCTTCAATTAGCTAATATGGATGGCACAATTCCAGAATCTCGTTTAGCTAAAGTGATTGAGTTAAGCCTTCGCACAAAAAAAATATTTATTGAAGAAGATGAGTTTGACAAAGGTATTCGATTACACCTTAACTTTGGCCACACATTTGGTCACGCCATTGAAGCTGCCGGTGATTTTTCAATTACACATGGGGTTGCTGTAGGTATCGGTATGCAATTTGCGATTGACATTGCGAATAGATTATCTATAAGCAACCAAGCGGCTCCCAAAACTCAATCACTAAATACTTATTTAACTTCACTTTTAAAAAATGTACGTCGATTAGGTAACCATTTGAATGCTATTGATGTAGATCAGCTTTTTGATAAATTCGAATCAGACAAAAAAAATACTGATAAACATTTCGTCATGATTCTTCCTTATAAAAACGGGTTCCTAACTAAAGTATCAGTCAATAAAGAAGCCTCATTTAAAGTATTATTTAAAGAATCATTTAAATTGATTCAAGAGACCTATGAAATACAGTGATCAAATTGCAGAATGGTTAGTTCAACTAGGCTATACCCATTGTTTTTTCGTGGGAGGTGGGAACATTATGCATTTGATTGAAAGTTTAAGTCGACGATTAACTTGTGTGCCTGTGATCCATGAGGTCGCTGCAGGCATTGCAACAGAATATTTTAATGAGGCTACTGATCACGGCAAAGCATTAGCACTTGTGACAGCAGGCCCAGGAATTACTAATATTGTAACGAGTATTGCAGGTGCTTATCTTGAAAGTAGAGAGTTGTTAGTTATAGGTGGTCAAGTTAAAACTGCTGACCTTGCAAGAGGACATCTTCGTCAGCGTGGCATTCAAGAAATTGATGGGGTATCCATCATTAAGCCTATCTCAGTCATCTCAAAACTCTTAGATGATGTTGTAGATTTCAATACATTTCAATCAATTGTGTTACATAAAGGCTTTGACCGTCCAGGACCTGTCTTTTTGGAAATACCAATTGATATTCAAGCAAAACAAGTCAATTTTGAAAATAATACAGATAAGCTTTTTGAAAATTTTTCAATTAAAAAAGTTAGTGATAATGATATTCAAATGCTTGCTATAAAAATGAATCAAGCACAAAGACCATCTTTGCTCATTGGAAGTGGCATCAATCGTAAGATGGCAAAAAAGCTTAGAGTATCCTTAAGTGAGCTTGATATACCTATATTTACAACTTGGAATGCCGCTGATCGTATTCCATCCAATCAAAAGAATTATATGGGCAGGCCTAATACATGGGGGCAGCGGAGCGCTAATTTGATTATGCAACAATCTGATCTCTTAATAGCGATTGGTTCAAGGTTAGGCATGCAACAAACAGGCTTTAATTGGCAAGCCTTTATTCCAAAAGGAGAGGTTGTGCAGATTGATATCGATGCTTCCGAGCTGAATAAAGGACATCCTAAAATTAAAACAGCGCTATTAGGAGATGCAAATCATTTTTTAGAAACACTTCTCCAGGAAAATATTTCTTCTCATAAAGAATGGCTTGATTACGCAAGGTCTATTCGTCAAGCCATTCCACTAATAGAGTCTATTAATAAAACGAGAGAAGCTTATATTTCTCCTTTTATATTTGCTGAAAAATTATCACGCATAAGCCTTGATGATGATGTGATTATTCCTTGCAGTAGTGGTGGTGCTTTTACCGTCATGATGCAAACATTTGAAATAAAAAATAAACAAAAAATGGTGACTAATAAAGGCTTGGCCTCTATGGGTTATGGTCTTTCAGGAGCAATTGGTGCATCGGTTGCAAATAAAGATAAGCGCGTTATTTTAGTTGAAGGCGACGGCGGCTTCGCACAAAATATTCAGGAAATTGGAACGGTCGCTATCAATCAACTTAATTTAAAAATATTTATTTTTGATGATTCAGGTTATGCATCGATTCGTGCCACACAAAAGAATTATTTTAAAGGCTCTTATGTAGGTTGTGATATCGAATCGGGCTTAGGTTTACCTCATTGGGAAAAATTATTTGATTCATGGAATCTTCCGTCATTGCGGCTTAATAAAGACTTTGAAAGCGACTCCCAATTTACTAATTTATTTGAAAGCAAAGGACCTGCTGCATTTATTGTGAGCATTGACCCTGAACAAACTTATTTTCCAAAAATTACAAGCCGTATTACAGAAAATGGATCGATGGAATCCAATCCGCTCCATCAAATGGCACCTGATTTGGATGAAGATTTATATAAAAAGGTAAGTGTTTATCTTTAGCTATTATTGAATGTATAAGGAGTGATATATGAATCATAAAGAAAAGAAAATGCTCACCATCCTAAAAAAATTAAAGGCCTCTCATGGCGCAATATCTGTGAAGGCAGAATTTGAGGCTGAAGGTACACGAATAGATGAACTTTATCGATTAGTAGAAATTGCTCGCCGTGCTGATATGAAGATCGCTTTAAAAATTGGCGGTTGTGAGGCAATTAGAGATTTAATTGAAAGCAAGCAAATTGGTGTTGATTATATTATCGGACCTATGGTTGAAAGCCCTTACGCACTTTCAAAATTTATTGAAGCTAAAAATAAAGTCTATAGCATTGAAGAGCAGGAGGACACTGAGTTCTTATTTAATATTGAAACTATTACAACATTTAATAACCTAGAAGTAATGATGAAGATTGCGTCTGACAATGAGGGTGTTGATGGTGCAGTATTTGGACGCGTAGATTTTTCAGGATCGCTAGGGCTCGGCCGGGAACAAATCAATACCCAAAAAATTACGGATTACGCAATTCAAGCTGCAAAGCTAACGAAGACGGCTAAGCTAGATTATGTTGTGGGTGGTGCCGTCTCGGTTGATACGCTGCCATCCTTAAAAGAAATTCATAGTCAATATTTAACACGCTTTGAAACGCGAAAAATTGTCTTTAATGCCGATGCGCTTCATTCCAATAATATTAAAGATGGTTTAATTGAGGCCGTTCACTTTGAATTGTTATGGTTGCTTAATAAGCGCAGCTATTATCAAGTCATTACAGAAGAAGACGATAAGCGAATTGATATGCTGCAATCAAGATGGAAAATTCTCTCAGAGGAAGATTTAATCTAGGTTTCTAGATGGCATCTCTTTTAGTAATTGGTGGCTCAGGTTTTTTTGGAAAATCTATTCTTGATGCTTTCCAAAGAAATCTTTTGGACTCATGGGGTATTGATAGCTTAATTATTATGGCGCGTCATCCGGAAGAACTTCAGAAGAATCATTTACAACTTATCACAAGTAAGGTTAAATTATTAAAAGGTGATATTGCATCAATAAATAAATTACCTTTTGCTGATTATGTAATTCATGCTGCTGCATCAACAGATACAAGAAATTATTTAATAAGCCCGCTGAAAGAACGATCAAATATTATTGCGGGAACGCTTAATTATTGCTACCTTGCAAAGAAATTCCACAAAAAAACAAAGATTGTTTATGTAAGTTCTGGCGCTGTTTATGGCAATCAGCCTGATAACATTGACAAAATACCTGAGGATTTCAATTTTTTAGATGCGGATCAGTTGCCTGACAGCAAAAGGGATTATGCTTACGCAAAAAGAGATTCTGAAAAGGCTATTATTGGTCTTGGATCTGAAAACAGCCTAGATGTATGTATTGCTCGCTGCTTCGCTTTTGTAGGTCATTGGCTTCCCCTCAATCAACATTTTGCGATTGGAAATTTCATTAATGATGGACTTCATAATCGTAAAATTAAGGTTAATGCAACACATAAAGTTTATCGATCATACATGTATGCTGATGATTTAGTTGAATGGCTAATGACTATAGCGGAAAAATCTAATCCATCTTGCCCAATTTATAATGTTGGTTCTGATCAAGAAATTTTGATTAATGATTTGGCTTTAAAAATTGGTAATTTATTTAATCAAGAAGTCGATTGTGGACCTTTTACGTCGGATTATATAGATAGATATATTCCCGATATTTCAAAAGCAAAAAAAGAATTAAATTTAAATTTAGAATACGACTTGATACGCACCATTATAACTTCCGTAGAAAGAATAAGGTCGTGACTTCTTAATTATTAGTATTTTCTATATATCTCATTAAAGTATCAATTTTTGTCCAGCGACCTTTATTCATAATTACGGGCATTGTAGCCCCTGATAGCATTAAATCTTGAGCTGCTCCAACCCTCATAGAGTGGCCACTTATGTTTTTAATGATGGAATCCATGACTTCCCACAGGGTGCACGAGGACTTAGGAAGGCTCTTCTCGAGACGATTGAAGGAGCTCAGGGAGCAGCAGTCGTGGCGGCTAAAGCGCGACATCATAGATGTGTTGAGTGAGGAAGAGTAAATGTGCA
>JACCDP010703272.1_pt1 | contig 23641 bp, 17 predicted proteins | sample 7445841 | NCBI WGS metagenome assembly JACCDP01 (sample SAMN15323441, study PRJNA562643) | freshwater metagenome | isolation source: river surface water | place: USA:Blue River Watershed | collected 2017-08-17
GACTGTAATACTGCATCAACTAAATCTATTGTGCTAAGATTAGGATCTGACAGATTTACTAACTCAACTGCAAATTGATTCTTGAATGCTTGATATTCATTTTTCAACCAGTCAATAGCCTGCATAAACATGCCGCCATTTTCACTGAGCATATATGATGCCAAGTGCAGATTGCTTTCGTTGGCAATAAATTGTCTGTCATAAAGATTAATCTTGCCTAGGTCTCGTAGGTTACTGTTACCCGGAGATACACCAACTACTCCGTCGATATTGTCTGCTAGTGTACTGAGATTCTGTGTAAATTGTCCCAGTGTGATTAAACCTAAGTCGCTGTTTAAAGGATTATTAGTCCAAATTTTAGTAGGTTCGTAGACTAAATCATTCTGTACACGGTCACGTGTTTTAATCTCTAACAACACTAAATCAGTCGACAATAGATCATTGGTAAATCTTAATTTCTTTTTGTTGCCAACTAATACGATAGACCATTCAGATGGATTAACTTTGGCACCGTTGACAAATACACGAACATTAGGTAGATAATCAGCAGTATCTAATAGATAATCTAAATCAAAGTCGTTGAGTCTAGATCCCGCTAAGAATAATTTTTGAGCGTAAGTTACATTTTTATCGATAGCAGACACATAGTTGCCTTCATAGGCCAGTGTGCCATTGGATTGCAGGATTCCAACATAGCCTGTACGTAACTTTTTAGAAACCGGCAATGCCTGAGGAGTATAGTTAAAACTTTCGGTTTGATAGTTTACTTCAAAAAGAATATCACCAACAGTATTAAAGTTTCGATAGGTAATGGGTAAACCTAATTCAGTGTCATTAACAGTCGATCCTAGTTTATAAGAGAACAGTTTAGATCCTTCAAAACTGCTAGCAGGGTAAACTGATTGATCGCTAAACGAATTACCATTACGGTCAAACAGATCGAATAACGGAGTTGTATTGATTCCAGTTTTGTTTTGTGCTAGTACCCATTCTGTACCGTTGTAATAATAGTTAATAGCCTGATTTGTTTCGCCGCGTAGTACTAATAGAACCTGATTACCAACGGGCTCAAAGTCATCGGCCGGTTTGATATAGAGCTTACGATCTAAAATTAATTCAATGAGTTCAATCTCGCTGTTGTTACTAGGTGGAGTAACAAAACTGATCAAACCAACAACTGCTCCAGATTCTAGTTCAACTGACGAATATGTAAAGTCGCGACCTATTTGCTGGCCTTGACCGTCAACTGTTACTAGTAAACTATCGCTTTTAGGTGTTGCACGAAGATAATAATCTGTAGTAGTACCGTTTCCGACATAGTTGTCAACTACACCAGTACCTTGATCGATAGTTACTACTTCTACCTCGTAAGTTTTATTTCGAACATCGGCATCAGTATCAGCAGTAAAGATCACACGATAGCCATTTTGTAAGACTACACCATCAATACTAGATCCGTACGTTAATCCGTTAATGCGACTAAACACATCTGTAGTTGTACTGTCGATTAGATCGATAGGCTTCTTAAAGATATTACCAAAGTTATACAGTTTAAGATTTCTATTAAACTCAATAATAGGTCGTTTACCTTGTAGAGTTTGATCTAGGACTGCAACTTGGCCATTAAGCTCATAGGCTTTAATGATAACATCTTTATGGAACCATCGGTTTGTTCTAGACCAAGGATTGTTATCTAATGTGCCTCTCTGTTGTACGATATAATCTTTATCAACTGGGGTGTTAGTAACTAGGCCGCCACCAACAGCAGTTTCTTGATCATATGTATATTGGTCATAAAGATTGCTGTCGTATGATTCGCTGAGATTCGTAACGAACAATTCCGGAGTGATCAAACTTCTCCACTCGACTAATTGAATAGATTCACCTACACCTTCAACTACGTATGTAATGGCTCGATAACTATCTGGGAAAGTATTGGGCCCAAACTCAATTAACATGCCGTTTGATAACTCAAACTCGGTGCTGTCTTCTTGTGTGTAGGTATAAGTTTTTTGACCTAGGATGTCGTTGACATCTATATCGTCTAGGCTCAGCGTCAACGGCCCAGTTGACAACCAATAATATTCGTGGTAGTTAACAAGTTTATCTAAATCTACTTTTGAATCAAATACTAGATAAGGATCTTCAAACAGTAAGTTTTGTAAATTAGTGTCAGCGCCATAAAAACTCAGTAAGTCAAGTAAATCTTCATAGGTGTTTAAAAATGTAACATCACCTGCGTCATTGCGAATAACTGTGGCATTTTCTAATTGATATGCTTGACGACGCTGTGTTTTTTCTTTGACATATACATCTTTGATAGGATCAAAAAGATCAGAAACTTTTCTACCTATGTAACCATTCAGACGTTCTGTCTGCGCAGGTTGCATCAGTTGATCCATTGTAGCGGCTAGAAATTTTTTATTAGCCGTAGTTCTATAGTACTCAGGTAAAAAATTTACAGAACGTGTGAAAACACTCATATTATGATCCGCTTAATAAAACTGTGTTGTTGATGTTAGATACAACGTCAATATCGTCAACTGTAACATCTGCTATAAGTATTTCGTTAGCCAATGATCTAACCTGAAACAGGTCTCCAAAAGCATTTGAATTTAGAGTCGGTACTAAAATCACAGAGTTTACTAGTGTTGACAGTCTACCATGTATGTATGCGGCTAACTCAGTAAAGTAGAATGTTTCACCAATGTCGAACTTACCTAAGGCAAAGTACTCTTGTACTACTGCTACTACACGACTTTTAATTTCGTTATCGGAAATAAGTGCCTCAGTTTTTTTGATAATTTTAAATTTACCTTTGAGTGTTTCGTCAGCAAACTCGCCAAATAAGATCTTGTATTCAACTGGGTGATAGATGATCTCATCGCTAAGGCTCTTGACGTTTTCAAGTATAGACAGTTCTTGGCGCAGTTGTTGATCAGTCGGTGGTGTAGGTAACAGATCGATCTGTCTATTATAGTACAACCAATTGCGAAACTCTGTATCATAATTTTTAGTCATGATATAGATATCAACCACGTTGGTAACACTGGGATCAATTCGTCTAGTGTTTGGAACATTGTGAATATATTTGAAATTAATGTTTAATCTACCAATACGTGCTTTGTAGTCGCTGGTTGCAACTAACTGACTGTCAGTTAGTATAAAGAATTGATCGGTGCCAGACACATAAAATATCTGTCCTTCAGAATATAAATTTAAACTACCGATAGCACTGACTGTGGCAAATCTACGCACTAGTGTTTGGTCTGCCATTACACGCATGCGGTTAAAATTTTCTACGTCTAGATATGTTTCAAAATAGATGTAGTTAGTGCCGTCAGGATTTACCACATCGTCAAAGATTTGTGGGTTGTCGCCCATCAAATCAAAATCTGTGTCGATAGCATTAACTTTGATGCGTACATTATCTGGAAAGCCGTCTGCTTCTACAGGAATCTCATAGCCCTGTAAATTATAATCGTTAACGTAAGGTAAGTTATTGTTATTAGGATCGCTGTTGATCTTCAATACGCTAATAGTATCTGTTAGAATTTTACCGTTGTTGTAAAAACGCTGTTCGTTATCATAGTAGAACCGAACGTCATTGGGAGATTCAAAGAAATACTCTAGACCACGATAAGTGATGTTATACTGTCCTTGTACATATTCAAACTTAACTAACCAACTTGCATCAATAAATGAATTGCTGGTATCTTCTGCATTTTCTAAACTAAATGAATTACTTCTATCCAAGTTTCGATCTGTGATGATATACCATTCTAGCGTGTTGTTGTCATAACCTAGGCCAAATGTCTTAAAGGTCAACAATAGATCAATGATGCCGGTTTCAATAACAGAAACGATATTAGTAGTAAAGGGAGGATATACTTTTTCAACGATAGCATCACTAGGAATAACTTCGTTGAGTATCACCGGACCTTGACCATTGTTTAAATAGCCTTTACCGTTGTTAGCGCCGTCGCCTACTACGTTAACAATTTTAGCATAGATATAAGTAGTTCCGCCTTCAGGGACCACTTGTCCCAACACCAATTTACCGTTATAAAAATATTTTCCTTCTGGAGCACGGAATTTAATTACCGCACCAGGGATCAACAGTTGATAACTGCCGCTGGCCAGATCGCCAATAGTCTTTCCGCCTGATATCGTACCTTGCAGTCTAAAGAACCCTCTATATGCATTAACATCTAATGACGCAGTTTCGCTGACCCATTGTAGGTCTAGGGTTAACTCGTTAATAGTTGGATAATTGTCATAGTAGAACTGAGTGGTGCTAACACGTTTAAGCACCGGTTCGATTGTATTTTGGATGTATTCAAGTGCCCCACTTGATGTGCTAAACGATTTGTTTAGTACGTTTAAAAATTCTTCTTTGTAATAAACGCCGTCTGTGCCAAATACACTGGAACTAGAATAACGCCCAGTCGGGTCATTGATATCAATGTATCTATTAGTACCCGAAGCAAATCGATTAATGGCTTTACATTTAACCACGTTCTGGCTTACTGTCAAAGGAAGAGAGTTATAATCTTCGCCGTTGACCATTCTGTTCTGCGTATAGAACAATTGAGGTGCATTACTTTTGACATTTAACAGGCTCTCTCTAGCAGAAGCATTACTAACTGTGCTAGTTAATGCCAGGCCAAAGTTTAGGGAGTTAATCTCTCCTCGCTTGCTAACATAAGTTACAGATGTTTGTACTGGTCCAAAATTAGTCGGTCTTAGCACAAAGTTCTGTCCAATACTTGATCTATAGTAACAACGGAAACTGCCACGTGGTAGTTCGCCAAAGTTACCGTCGCTGAAGTTTAAATCAATTTGATCATTTTCTCTAGTGATAACACTGTATATAGATCTGTTGCTTTTAACTAGGCTGTTGTAGACTACGTTAGTTCCAACTGCGCTGGTAACTTTAGTCCATTCTTTTTCTATAAAGCCGGAAGAATTAACTTGGAACAACCAAACATCTTCGTTGTTGATGCCTGGAACATCGATACCAACTAGTTGATTAGGCAAAGGATCAGTTACTGTAAAGTCGCTGTAATCCAGTGTGCCTTGTTTAAACAATACGAAGAATCCGTTGTTCGCACTAGCGTAGCCTTTGCCGTCGTTACGATAAAGTATAGTCAATGGTAGGCCCGGAGTAGGACTTTGTTCATAGATATAGTTTTGTCCTTCGAACGTTGCACTAACGATTTCAAAGTTCGCAGGGCCAGCGCCAGCACTGTCGTTGAAACTAATTGCCGGAATTTGACCCAGACTAGTGTTCAATTGATATTCTTCTGTAGTAATGCCTTGTACAATACCTCTACGATATGGTTTGTTAAAGATTTGATTGGTTACCATACTGGCGCCTAGTACTGCTACAAACTGTTCAAAAAAGTTTGGATTGCTAGGATCATTCCATAGTATAGGCTGCCCTTTAAGATTGTTGCCTAATCTATCAAATACATCTTCACTGGAAACTACTTGAGTAATCTTTAACAGTCCAGAGGCCGCAATGTTACGTTTGACATTATATCCTAGCATTCTGCTAAGACGAATCACACTATCTCTTCGAATAGCAGTATCGATAAAGTTTTCTCTAGCATTAAGGTCGGTTCTAAAACTGACGTTTTGACCTAAAAAGGCGATAATATCTAACAGCGCAACATACTCACTGCTTTCGATAAAGTCGTTAAAATCTTCGGGATAGTAGTTTTTAACATAATCTAAGAACACACGTCTTAGATTTTCAAAGTCGTAAGATGCAAGGTCTACTTGTTGAAATGCTTCGTAGATCTTCTTCCAGTCTTCAATTGCTAGTAGTCTGTTTGCCATTTGTATTATTTAACCAATTAAAATATGGGTAGTTTATACCAAGGTCAACTTGCCGGCTTGGTTAAACTTAAGGCCAATAGTTTCGCCGATATTATACTCTATATAGAGTAATTCAATATCAAACTGTAGCCCTTGATTGTATTCAGTAACTGAAATGCGATTTAATAGAACTCTAGGTTCTTCGTTAATGATTCGTTCGATGTCTTTGGTAAGAGTAAATTTAAGTTCTTCTGTCAAAGGCTCAAACAATGCGTTCCAGATTAATGTGCCGTACTCTGGATTCATCACACGCTCACCTTTGCGTACATTTAATTGATTTAACAGATCCTGTTTAATAAGATCTACATCGTACAATGAAAAACTGCCAAAAGAATTTCCTACTGTAGAAAAACCTTTATAGACTTTTTGTTTTTGTGTCAGCGCCATAATAGTATTTACACCTGTGTACTTCGGCCTAGATTGTAGTAACTGGCTACACTAGTTCCTAGTTGATCTTTTGCCGAAATACCTTTTTCAATATACGCGGCTGCGCCAGCGGCACCGCCTAGGTGCGCTGCCATTAATGCGCCGGCGATATCCTGTGCAGTACTATTGGCTTTGAGTACACCGCGGCCACGAAGTATGCTATAATTCTTATAGGTAAATTCTACGAAAGTTTTGTCTTGTAATGCAGTATCGGCTAAGAATCCAGCCTTAGATCCCGGTGGAGTAGACCAATATGCGTCAACTTTGGTAATACCGCTGAGATTATTACGATAAAACTTAGGATTCTCGTTGTATTTGGCAATAGCGGCTTTGGTCATTACACCTAGGTCAACTAGTGCAGGAACACCGAACTGATATCTTCCTAGATACCCGTAGATATTTTCTATTCCGTAACGGCCAGCACTTTCTCTAGCGGCCACTGCTTCACGATATCGTTCCCAATTCATTGGCAACATGGCTTCAATCTTGCTACTAGACGCTGAATCTGTTACTGTTGGTACATAGCCTGTGACAACTGCTCGTTCTTCTGCTCGATTAATCTGTCCTTCTACTACCTTAGTTACTGCTTCGCGAGTTTCGTGTCCTACCCATGGTTCTGCCAATGGAACTATAGGATTATGCACAGGTATTGCTGTGCCATCATTAGGATCAACGTGCTCGTAAGGCCTATCTATAGGTTCTGCATTCTGTGCGGCAGCGGCAACTTCAGCATTACCAGCAGATCCGCTGGGGCCTCCTAGGTCGTAACTTGGTGCAACATGGGGGCCAGAACCGACAGGACCATCTAGGCTAATTCCGGATCCGGTTATCTTAACTGAGTTATCACCTTTGATATTCATGTCCGGGCTTTGCTGTTTCATAGATACACCAGCATACTCGTTTAAAGAATTAGCCGCATATAAGAAACCGTCGGAACTGGCCACAAGGTTAAAATCAGTGCCTGACAACACATACATGCTTTCTCCAGAAGTGATGTTAACATTTTCCACAGCAGTATGATAACTGCTGAGAGTTGCTAGAGTGTGTATGTTTGCACCGCTTTCAATAGTTGTATCTTCGATACTGCGAGATCTAATTTCCTTAAGACTATTAATATTAATATTGCCGGCAGCATTTACATTAAAGTCTTCGTCAGTGTTTATTGATATTGAATTTTTAGCATAGATGTCAATACGACCAGTGTCTGTCATTTCAATCCAGGCAGTGCCGCTGGCATTAATGATGTAGATGAATCCAGCGCTGTCATTCATTACTATCTGATGGCCGGTGGCAGATCTTAATCTGAACAGTTGGTTGCCGCCTTCAAGATCACCGTCGTCCATAACAAACTGATGGCCGGGTAGTCTGTACTTAGGTACAAAATTTTCGTCATAGTCTTGACCTCGACCAGGAGTCAAGATACCAAATACATTACTAGGCGCTTCTCTACGCACAGAACTTGAACTAGTACCTCTGAGACGGTCACCAATTAGGCCTTGATCGCTGAGTATTTCTGCCATCCTGTCGTGAGTAGGCATGACTTTGTCGTCTAAGAATAGACTTTCAATATTGGTATTTTCTGTAGCAACCTGCTTGTCTATTTCTGCCACAGGGCTTTGTTCAGTTAAATCTGGAAACTGTGCGTACCTACTGGCGATGCCCGGGATCATATGATTTATAAACTGGTCCGGAACACAGCCTACCCAATATGCCCGACTTGGATCTTTGTTAACAAAAATAACCAAGACTTGAGTTTCAATATCTGGTGGCACAGCCCACATTCCATAACTCTGCTGTGTTTCTTGATAACCACCCTGATAGTTTTCTTTGGCGATTGCGCCGCCGGGCGGCGGATACCTTGTTGTTACACCATAGAACGGGCTAACATAGGAGCATATGATCCAACTTTGTGGGTTTTCGGGTTTGCCACCCAGTTCCGGGATGTAGACACTAAGCCGTCCCATAAATGTCGGATCTAGATTATTTTTAACGATGCCCACGTAAGGACCCGAACCAACTTCTTTAAGAAATTGATCTTCGGTTTCGCCGACGGTATGTCTTTTGATATTAGCCATATTAGATTTTTATGCCTGTGTTACCTGTATTTAAATTACCAAACCCCAGTGCATTAGTTAATCCTTGATTAAACTGCTGATTTCTAGTTGCTTGATCTCTTGCTTCCGCTTCTGTTAAAGTTGGATCTTGTTTTTGTAGTATGGCAATATCTTTAGTAACCTGATCTTGATTGATAGGCACATTTGATGATGCGCCGGGACTGATACCGGGTACATTTAAACCGTCGACTATTCCCTGGCCGTACTGTTTAATCTGTGGAGTTAATGCATTTCCTAAACTTTGAAATTTTTGCTCTAATGCATCTGCAGGAAACAGTTGTGCCCTTAGAGGTTTAGCATCTAGAACTGAATTCGCTGTTTGAGTAGGTATTCCAGATAAATCCGGCAATATTGATTTGATCACTGTAGCAGTGCCTGCTATTGCAGAACCCGGCGATGTTGTTACTATAGATTTATCACCTAACGTACTCAAAGACGGTAATCTTCCGCCAACATCGGCCGACGTTAACTCGCCGAACTTAGATTTAAGTTGATCAAAAAACGGATTCGTAGAGCCGCTTTCTTGTGCAAGGTATGACTTAAATGCAGTAACTTGTTGATCAGCACTGGCAAACGGATTAGCGGCATATGCGGCTTTTCCGTTAGCAGTCGATGCAGTCGACGGAATATTTTTTGCTAGACTAGAAATAGTACTTTTTACATTATTAAATGCGCTTGTGATACCGGACCCGACACCGGCTACTACTGAACTAAACTGTGTGCCAACACTATTGAACATACCGCCTACAGTAGTCGAAAGATCATTGAATCCCAGGCCATTGGTTTCGAAACCGTTAGCGATAGAACCTAGGGCATTTGCTCCGGCTTGGCTAGTATTGGCTACCACATCCGGAACTGTTATCATTGATTCATCGAACGGAAATGGTACCTTATCGGCATTACCTGACGACGTTGATTTTGAGATAGCAACACTGGCTTCTTCACCAATACTACCAAATTGATTTTTTAGTGTAGCAGAATCAAATTTAAAATTCTGTAATTGGCTACCTTGATTAACACCAAAGTAACTAGATAGATTTTTATTAAGACGTTGATTACTGATCGCCTGCGACCTTGCTTCTGAAACACTCAGAGTAGGATCTTGTCTAGTTAATGTTGTTATATCTTTGTCTACTTGCGAATAATCAATGTCGGCCATATCTGCTCCTTAGGCTCCGTTAGGCGGTTCTGGGGTCACTGTACCCCCTGCTCTAGATATTCTTGCCGGCGGCACATATCCTGGATCGGTTTGATTTCTATCAGAAACTGTTACTCCCGGTATTTCTCCTGTGTCAGTTTGATTCAAATCAAAAACTGTTACTCCCGGTATTTCTCCCGGATCTGTTTGTGTGTTTATTGAGCTTGATTCACTTTCAACAGTCTGCTCTGATTGTATTGCGGCCTCTTTAGGAATAGGTGGCGTAAACACTGCCTGTATATCTTGGGTAAATTTACCGTTACTATAGACGTTTCTAACTTTAATGATACGATATGTTCTGCTTAATAAAGGACTTGGTTTATACTGTAAATTTTGTTCGGTAGACTGTAGTGCTAGTTTACCCGATCTGGGTATGCCGATATTCAGTTTAATAAAGATGTCTTCTGACCAATCGATAGTGCCATCTTCTAATATTGCCGATCCGGTATTTTTTCTATCCATCATGGCTAGATAACTTTCTAGATTGTAAAATCGATCTGATAAAAAGGCCGGATCGCCCAGAATGGTCATGTTCAGTGATATAAAATCTGTAACAGATTCAGTGTCAAAGATTCTTTCTAAGTCATTACGCACCTGTGCGTAAAAGTTAGCACGGTCTAGATCAACGCCAGTTCTCGGTGACGGCGGTGTTCTAGGATTGTTTGCTGGGAAACCACCATAGGTAGCAGTATCCTCCGACTGTTGCGACGGAATCGTTCTACCAGTTGACTTTTCTGTATCGTCTTCCTTAAAGGTTGTGTTCTTGTGCTGAGCATTAATCTGACTACCTGGGCCATATCTATTGTTGTATATACTAAGGCTGTTTTGAAACAGCATGTTAAACTTAAGATCTAGATCCAAGATATCGATGTTTTTACCAGTAAACAGATAATTGTATTCACGTATAGTACGCAGTTCTTTGTGCGTTCTCATTGAATCGATCTGCTCCTGTGTCTGATTACCAAAATTTGCCGTATTAGTGTTTAAGTAATCATGCAGGCTTAGACCATAGAAAATAATACGATTGAAAGTATTGGTTTTTGGATCACGTGGATCTGTGATTTCTGTAAATGTAAAAATCTTGGGTATCTTGATTATAGGATTTTCTCTTTGCAGTTTGCCGTTGATTTCTTTGGCTCTAAACTGCTCGTAAAACCAAGCACTATTTGTTACTATTTGAAGAATAACTTGGTCAATGGTTTTTTCTTTAGCAGTAACAGTGAACTCAATCTCATCGTTGATTTCAATCTTAGGTCTTTTCTTGTTATTTCTAACAAAATCCGCCGGCGAACCCATCGGTAGTTTGTTACTGAGATTTAATTGTTTTTTACCTTTAGATGTGGCTTCGTCGACTACCATCTTACTGTTTAATAAATCCGTAGCCCACGATTGGTATAAGAATGCATGTGTCACAAATCTGCCCGACCCTGTTCTAGTCTCGTCGTCTTTATAAACAGCATCGTAACGTTCTGTTTCTTTTTGATTCAATGCCGACATGAAATTGTTAAGGATCTCAACTACTGTTGTACCCTTAAAAGTAATAGTTTCTTCTATGCCAGTATTTTCAACTTGCGCTATTTCTGCCAGCGGGATCGCTTTTATATGATAGTGCGTTGCACTCCCGCGGACTATGAAATCCATATTGCGAATCATCACAGGTATTTGTCTAGAAAACTGAGGGAATTTAACCATTTTACCCGATGTATCGTCGGTATCGTAACCATAATAATCAATACTAATCAAGTACGGTGCAGTTACCCAGTTCATACTACTAGGACCAGTACCTCGAGGATTAGCCACATCGTTACGATGCATCGATGATATGATTTCCAGTAGTGTCATCCCGTTAGGTTCAACAATACTAAAGTCAATGGTACTCACATGCACTGGACCTTTTTTACTATCAACCACAGGCATGGTAGTAAATTCCATGTCTTGTATCAGCAGTTCATAAGATGTATAGTATTCAACTTCTGGAGCACGTAAATTAGGATCGATATTATTTTGAGAACAGGCTATCACAGTACCCGCAAGATTATATCTTCCGGTTTGCGATTTAAGCACATCGGGATGCAGATACGATAATGTTATAACATAACCAATATTTTTAAAGTTATGAAAATAGTTTGACTTTAACTGAGTTTGATCTGCCATATTGATTACGCGGATAGCAATGTTTCTAGGTATGCTTTACTAGGTAACTGTATTTGTGCACCGGCTAGTAAATCATAAACTGGATCTTTGATAGTGTTCGGGTTACGTTGTGCAAACACCCACCAAAGTTCAGTGGTACCGTATAAGTCATAGGCTAATAAATCTGGTCTGTACTGATACTGATTGTCAACTACATAGTTACGATCATCGCGATGATTTGGAATAAGCCTAGGCGTGTAGAATCCTAGATAACCGTTCGTTTGCGGAGTTCCATAGTATACACTTCTAGGAGAATAGTTAGCCATTATAGGAATCCTTTATTCTTGATCAAGTTACCGTTATAGTATTCTTCCGAACTTAAAGTTGCTTGATCGATGCGTTTGTAGATAACCTGGAGACCAATGTCAATTTCTATTTCGGTAGGAACTTTGGTATTTTGTAATGGAGTTGAAGATTCAAAGAAGCCGGCTTCTAAGTTTAATCTAGCATTGATGCGTGTTACATCCGCCTGTTCAAGGCCCGGCAATATGTTACCTTCGTCGTCGCGTGTTACAGTATAAGCCTGATCTTGTGCAGATTGTAATGCTTCGCCTTCGGGGTTTCCAATATCAATGTAATCGGTATCTGCCGGTAAAGTATAATTTACATTAGTAACAACAACAGGTACATCGTTAAACATACCTTCTCCGTAACCTCTGAGATATAAGATAGGAGGAGGTGTACCGGCATTAGGATCGCTACCAAAACGAGATTTAGTAGCACTCCTTAAGAAGTGTAGTGCAGATAGTAAGTATCTACCTTCATTACGGCTATTAGCAGTAAACACACCGCGGATACTAATAGTTCCAATGTTGCTTTGCTGATATGTTGGAGTAGCATAGTTAGTCTGTACACCTTGTATCATTTCATAGTTGGCATTATAGGACATGGTAATGTTTGGTGTGTACGGAAACACTATGCCGTTAGATGTTTCTCTCAGCATAGCAAACGTTTCGTATTTTCCTACTAGGTACCCGTCACGATCGATTAAATAAACACGCCAGTCGTTAGCGGCGCCACCGTTTGTGGAACCGACATAACTGATGCTGGTACCTTGAGGTCTTCCAATATTAAAGTTTGTAAATCCCGCAATACTCTTCCGAATATTACTAGGATCCAAACTAGATATGGATTGCCCCACATTTTTGATCGCCCCGGAAACGGTGCCAATAATTTTATCTAACATAGTGTTTTCTCTTGACAATGATATTTATTGGCTTTAAACTATGCATATAATAACTCGAGGAACTGATGGCCACAATTTACCTATCAAACAAAGAACTATTGAGAGAAATACACCGCAGTAAGTCAACTTACTGCTCGTTTAATGCACCTGAAGATGCTAATTACGACCTAATCCTGCCATCTTTGGACAAAATCAATGTTCGAACACTAAGCCAGGCTCGTAAAGCACGAGCCGATCGTTTAACGGTACTGCTCAAAGAAAAAAACAAACAAGCAGAACCTGTTAATCCAAAAACTATTACAAATCAAGACATTGTGATCAGAGTAATGACTTTTGAGCATATCCCGTTAGCGCCGGGTCGTAAGAAGACTCCTAAGTTCGAAGCAGACAGTTATGCTAAACTTAACTTTCCCCCGTTTCAGCACTTTAAAATTGACGAAGAAGGCAAGCCGTACTGTGTAGGCAAAAGTCATTGGAAAGGCACAGTTGACAAAGGGCACTTCTGTATCGACAAAGGCCATATCACAGAAACACTAGCTCGCATGTTTATGAAACTCTGTGAGCGTTACAGCATGCGATCAAACTGGCGAGGTTACACCTACGTAGACGAAATGCGTAGCCAAGCACTGCTACAACTTACAATGATCGGCCTACAGTTTGACGAATCTAAGAGTCAAAACCCTTTTGCTTATTACACAGCGGCAATCACTAACAGTTTCACTCGAGTGTTAAACATCGAAAAGAAAAATCAAAACATCCGTGATGATATCCTCGAGATGAATAACATGACCCCAAGTTACACTAGACAAATGCAGAACCAGCCAACCTATGAGTAATCTTTTTAAACGTGTAGCAGTATTCACTGACATTCACTTTGGTCTTAAATCAAACAGCCGACAGCACAATCAGGACTGCTTAGACTTTGTCGATTGGGCAATTAAAACTGCCAAAGAAAAGGGCTGTGAAACAGGCATGTTTTTAGGTGATTGGCACAACAATCGTGCCCAGATCAACATCCAGACACTGAACTACAGTCTTTCAGCACTGGAAAAACTCAGCAAGGCCTTTGATCGATTTTACTTTATCCCTGGCAATCACGACCTCTACTACAGAGACAAGCGTGATATTCAAAGTGCCGAATGGGCCAAACACATCCCTAACATCATCATAGTCAATGACTTCTTCCAAGAAGGCGATGTCAGTATCGTTCCTTGGCTAGTCGGTGACGATCACAAACGCATTCCTAAGATCAATGCCAAGTACATGTTTGGTCACTTTGAGTTACCACACTTTTACATGAATGCCATGGTACAGATGCCTGATCATGGTGAGATACAGCGTGAACACTTTGGTCATATCGAGCATGTGTTCTCAGGCCATTTTCACAAACGACAGAGCAACAAGAACATCACATACATCGGCAACTGCTTTCCGCACAACTATGCAGACGCCGGCGACGACGAGCGTGGTATGATGATTTTAGATTGGGGAAGTGCACCAGAATATGTGGCTTGGCCTGGACAACCTAAATACCGAGTATTCAATCTGTCTAAGATCATCGACGACCCCAGTAAGTTCCTTGACAAACACATGCACGTTCGAGTAAATTTAGATATCGATATCAGTTACGAAGAAGCATCTTTTATCAAAGAAACATTTGCAGACAGTTACAATCTCAGAGAAATCAGTCTTATTCCCCAAAAGGATGCTGTTGTCGACAGCGAAATCAATCCAGGTAGCCTAGCATTTGAAAGTGTAGACAACATTGTTAGCACCCAGATAGCAAATATTGATTCGGACAAGTACGATAAAAAACTACTTTTGGAGCTCTATCAAACACTTTGACTAGACAAACTAGTATCATAAGTGTTATAATATCAAGATGATTAACATCAAAAATCTTACGGTTAAAAACTTCATGAGCGTGGGTAATGTCACGCAGGCAATCGATTTTGATAAAAGCAGTCTCACTTTGGTGCTAGGTGAAAACTTAGACCTAGGAGGTGATGATGCTGGTGCTCGTAACGGTACAGGTAAAACTACTATTGTTAACGCATTAAGTTTTGCCTTATACGGTAATGCCTTAACTAACATCAAAAAAGATAACCTTATCAACAAGACCAACGGTAAGAGCATGATGGTCACTGTTGAATTCGAACGCAACGGCGTTAACTACAGAATTGAGCGCGGCAGAAAGCCAACGTTCTTAAAGTTCTATATCAATGATCAAGAACAAAACACCGACGATCAGAATGATGACGAGAGTCAAGGCGACAGCAGAGAAACACAAGATGCTATCGAAGATGTGTTAGGCTTGAGCCACACCATGTTCAAACACATAGTTGCTCTAAATACCTACACCGATCCGTTTCTAAACATGAAGGCTGCGGATCAGCGTGACACTATCGAGCAACTGCTAGGCATTACTATCCTAAGTCAAAAAGCAGAAGCACTTAAGGAACTCAACAAGGCTATCAAAGACAGCATTACTCAAGAAGACTTTCGTATCAAAGCAGTGCAGGATGCCAATGCTCGAGTACAAGAACAGATTGAAGCACTCAAACGTAGACAGACGTTATGGACTAACAAGCATCAAGAAGATGTTAACAAACTAGCGGCTGCTATTGATCAATTAAAAAACATAGACATCGAACAAGAGATACAGGCGCACAAAGATCTAGAAGCATTTCATCTAAAGAAAAAACAGATCGACGAGCTTAATAAATGGATCACCAGCATAGATCTCGACGATGCCAAACTTAATAAACTAGTAGACAAACTTAAAAAAGAACTGGCTAGCCTAGAAGAACACAAGTGTTACGCTTGTGGACAAGATATCCACGACTCTAAGCAGGATGAAATCAAACAGTCAAAACAAGCCACACTACAAGAAACTGCATTACAATTATTAGCCAACGATACTCAACGATCTGAACATCAATCTAAACTATCCGAGATAGGCAATCTCGGTGTAGCACCAACTGTGTTTTATGACAAATATGAAGATGCACTGGAGCATAAAACTACTTTGGCTAACTTAGAACAGCAGTTAGTAGCCAAGGTACAAGAACAAGATCCCTATCAAGAACAGATTGAAGAAATGCAGAGTCAAGCACTAGAAGTCATTGACTATGAAGAAATCAATAATCTGATCAAGATTCGAGAGCATCAACAGTTCCTTCTAAACTTGCTTACCAGCAAAGATTCGTTTGTGCGTAAACGCATTATTGACCAGAATCTTGGCTATCTCAATCAACGATTGGCTTACTATCTAGATCGTGTGGGATTACCGCACACAGTTAAATTCCAAAACGATCTGTCAGTGGAAATCTCAGAACTAGGTAGAGAACTAGACTTTGACAATCTGTCTCGAGGCGAACGAAATCGTCTTATTTTAAGTCTAAGTTGGGCATTCCGTGATGTATGGGAAAGCCTATATCATCCTATTAATCTGTTGTTTATCGACGAGTTAATTGACTCAGGTATGGACTCAATGGGTGTTGAAAACGGCATCGGCGTACTGAAAAAGATGAGCAGAGAGCGCGATAAAAGCATATTTTTAATTAGTCACCGTGATGAACTGATAACTAGAGTAAATAGTGTATTAACTGTGACAAAGGAAAACGGCTTTACTACCTACAGTTCCGATGTTACCGTAAATTCTATATAACCAAGGAGAATGGTAAAATGCCAGAAATTGAATTAGATAACATCCACGATCGTATTGCAGCCGCTTATACAGCATACGTCACAGAAAACGCCAAGTTTGAAAACGGCAACAAAGCCGCAGGTACAAGAGCTCGCAAACTGCTAGCAGTACTGGCCAAACTAGGTAAAATGCGTCGACAGGAAATCCAAGACGCCAAAAACGGCGAAACAAGCGACGATACCGATACACCTGCTTAAGAACAAAACGGGCTCTAAGCCCGTTTTTAGTATATGCTGATCGAAAAAACCAAAGGACTTGAGTGGGAACACATTATGGCTTGGGCCGAGCGTGTGAGCCAACCTTTGGCCGAAAACAACGGATGGCCTATATGTCCTTTTGCTCGCAAAGCCATAGTAAACAAAAGTGTCAGAGTATGGCGAGTAGATGAATACAAGGATCTAGTAGAACTAGCAAAAAATCTTAAACCACGTGCATGGGCATTAGATGTTGCTGTATTTCCTAGGTCGGATAATCTAGATCAAATGGCCGCAGACATTAATGCAGATCTAGGTGAAGTATATAATGTAGTAGCACTAGCAGACAATCCCAACCATCACGGCGATATCGCCGGCCACAATCCCAGTAACGGCAGATTCCCTATCATACTATTACAAGACCGCGACGATTTATTACATCGTCGTGCAGGTCTAAAGTCCACAAACTACTACGATTCTTGGAGTCAGTGGTACAAGGACTATGTATTAAATTCTATTTGATTTGTCTTTTGAGTTGAGCTTGCGCTCAACTAGTTCTTCACTTCGTTCGAACTATTTTATTTTTGATTTATATTGAAGAACTATTAAAGTGAGCGTTAGCGAACTTCTAGTTATTATCTAGATTAATCAGTCATAATTCGCCCGTTGCCGGGCGAAAAATAACCAGCACGTCATTATCTGAGTTGCACAGTCACTGATCTGGAAGAGATTGTAGTTTCCTACACGGAGGCGGTTGACCTGTACCCCCTTACTCTAGCCTTCGCATGTCAACGGTACCTTTACTGCACGGATCAGCGGTGCAGTTCCAGTTGTGGATGTATCTTGTTCACAGAGCCACGACCATTTAAGCCTTAAGTTAGCAATATCCTTTGGCGCCCAAGTATCTGACGGTAACACGCAGAAGCGTGACAGCCTCAATGGGAGTCGAGGAGCCTCGACCAAACAATGCCGATGTTGATTTAAAAAGCCTTAGAGGATTGTTAAAAGCCAAAGAATATGCAAGACATGGTGTCTGTGTAATAGTTTATCTAGAGTTTATCACTGCTAGAAATTTTATTTTACATGATTTAGTGTGCGAATGCAACAGGGTATTTACCTGTCAGACCTCCAATTTATTTTGGATGTTTTTTTGTTCTAGTAGACGCTGTCTAAGTATGTTTGATCCGCCCACTCTGACGTTGATAATGCCGTTATAGTAATCGTCTGTTTCTAAGACTCTACGTTCGAACTGTTCTCGTGCTTCTAAGTAACTCATTTCTGCTTTGCTTTTGCAGAGATATAGTATCTCGCGGGTAAAGTTATCAGGACCTAGTTCGGCAACGTCTGCCTGTAGTCGATCGCTAGACCCCCAATATTCGCGCCAGTCACTTTCAACTGTGCTTCTGCGTTTTAGTTTACGACCTTTAAGTGGCGGTTTAGTCTTCTTAAACTGTGCTAGTTTTTTGCCTATGTACTTCTGACCAGTTTTTAAATTAGTAATAAGATATACAAAGCCGATGTGCCCTTCGGGGATTTCCAGAACAACTTGACTTTGATAAGTCCATGGGTTTGGGTAATCAGAAGAAGGGCAGGTTTGTTCTATTTGTGGTTTCAAGATTTTCTTTAACTAATTCAGCAATGGTAGCACGATCGTTATAGGTTAACTGTGCGGCTTCGTTCAGTGAAATGCCGCCGCGCATCCACCAACAGATTTTTATAAGTTCTTGTTTAACTGCCTTGACATCGTTTTCTAGTTTTTTGCCCAACTCATCAATTTCTTCAAGGCTCATGGTTAAGAGTTGGGCTCTGAAAAAAAACTTTCATCAAATGCCATGCTCTTTTCGTATTCGTGTTCGCAATTCTGACATTTGAGTTTTAGTGGCTTAATGGTGCCCTGCTGTCTCATTGAGTCAATATGTTCTCTAAGTCCAGAAAACAGTTTACGATCGCAGTTGTTAAGGAACTCACGAATCATTTCCTGATCTTTAACAACACCCGCTGGTGTTTCTACTTTGTGTACACAACGGCTAACAATGTCAAGATTTAGTTCACTTAACACTTTGAAACTGTTAGTGAACATTATGGTTTTTTCTTCTTCGCTGATTTCGGAGTCGTTGACAAACTGCAAGGTTCTTTGTTCTTGCAAGATACGCATCTGATTCTTTGTGACTTGATCATAGGTCAGAGGCCAAATAGTAAAAACTAAATCACCGGCTCGAAATTCAGGCTCCCAATTAAAACTCTGTGTTTGATCAAGGAAAGTGCGCAGGTCAACTGCAAATCTCCATGGCTCATCACAGTTTGGACATTTGGTGTCGATCTCGTAACTATCACCATATGTGGCCATACGTATGGCGATCAAGGCAGCATCCAAATCGATCGCAGGCATGTCCCATGGGTTCTTGATGCTAGGAATACAACTGCGGATGATCTCGATGATCGCTTGTCCGTTAATCAGTGCGTCAGGAGTTTTCAGCATGATTTCGTCACGAGCAGTCATAGGGAACACAGCGAACTCTTCTGACGGGTCGGCGGCTAGGCTGTCCGGATTGTAGTATTTGCCCCCCGAAGGCAATCTAATATAGTTCGATGGCTGTCTAAAGTACTGTTGTAACGGATTTGGGTTATTCATGTTAAACTCCTTGCAGATTATTTATAGTAGCAGATAATGGTGGATTAGTATTTTTTTAGGTTTTTAGAAACCATAAATAAGCGTATGGCCACCGATGATCAAATTGACAAACTAATAGATAGTCTCTCCGACATAAACTCATCACAGAGAGATGTACTCAAACAGTTGCTTAGTCGCAGTAAAAACAACGACGACCTAGTCAAGCAAGTTGAAAAATTAACTAAGAGCGGAACTAATCTAGACAAGGCCATTGGCGATCTTGCTAAGAAAGCAGGGTTGAATGCTGATCAAGAAGCCGCACTACGCAAGAAACTGTTACAAGGTACACAAAAAGAAACCACAGCACTTGATCGTGCATTTGCCAAAGCAGGCGAAACAGCCAAAAATACCGGAGCGTCATTTGCTTCTGCGTTTGCCAGCATGCTAGGTGGCGGTGAGAAATTTAGACCTAGCCAAATGTTGCAGACTGCATTGTCGCCGTTAGTCAGCATGGCTCCTAAGATATTTGGACCACTGTCGGCAGCATTGGGTTTCATGGTTGGTTACATGGAGGAAACCTTTGACAGTTTCCGCAGACTAACAGGTTCAGGATTCCAGGCAGGCGCTACCCTGGGCGATCTGCAAAAGGCCGCTGCCGCCACCGGCATGACATTAACACAGTTTGAAAACTTTGTTAAAACTAATTCTCAGGCATTGGCAAACTTTGGTGGCGGTGTTAACGATGGCATGGACAAGTTTACATCATCGTTTGCTCCGATACTAACACCTCTAGGTAAGTTTAATACCCAACTAAAAGAACTAGGTTACAGTAACGCCGAATTGCAGACTGTGATCGGTAGTTTTGTTGAGACCACAGTGGCTTCGGGTGAAGCGCAGAGATTAAGCACTGACCAAATGACACAGTCCGCAGTAGAAACACTGCGAGGCATTGATGAAGTGGCTAGACTCACTGGTAAGAGCAGAGAACAGATCGCCAAAGACATGGCTGCCGCTGCCAAAGCCAGCCCAGATTTCCAAACATTCTTACAGAGCCTAGGCCCTGACAAGCGCAAACAAGTTCAACTGTTCTTAGAGCAACTGCCTCCACAGATGCGTAAAGCGGCTGAAAGTGCTATTGCTACTGGAGGTAAACAGGTAACTCAAGAACTTGCTGATATGATGGTAGCGTTCCCGCAAGCCGGCCAGCAAGTTATGCGACTAGCACAAGATTTTGCTGCCGGTAGTGAGTTAACCACAGAGTCAGCACAAGGACTGATGGCTAATGCCAAAAAAGAAGCGCAAGATCGTAGTTATCTCAGCGAGCAATTTAGACAGGCAGCCTATTCTGGAAATCAATCATTTCTAAAAGCACAAGGTTATTTTGCTGAGGCCAACGAATATACTGTTAAAGACCTTGACAAGTTACGTAAAGGCACAGGTGGTGCTATTAATCCAATGATTAGGTTAGAACAGATCGTTGACAGCATTAGCCAAACATTTAGAAGCGTGTTTTTACCTCTGATAGAAAATTCATTAACCCCGGGCATGAATGGGTTAGCAGACGCCGCAGACAATTTCAAAGAAAAATTAAAAGAGTGGCAACCAAAACTAGAACAGTTCTTTACTGGTGTCGGCGAGAGATTGAACATGCTTTGGGATGAAAACGGACGCAAAGCAGTATTTGGAGAAGTCGCTGGCTTCCTTAAAGGCCTAATGGCTGATCTAGTCGAACTCATGTCCGACTCCTTGTTAGGTCGAGCACTGGGTGCTAGTAAACAGGGTGCAGAAGCCATGCGTGCCGGCAAACGAGTAGATGATGCTCGTATGGCATTAGAGCAAGCCAAACGCGGCGGCGATCAAGCCGCTATTGATGCAGCCGCAGAAGCATTGAAACGTGCCGAAGCAGAAAAGGCCGCAGCCGATCAAAACAAACCCGGTTGGTTTGGCTCACTTTTCCCGTCTAGTCGAGAAGTTCCAAGCGAAGGCGTAACTGCAGAATCGATCCCAGGTGCAGCCTCCGGTGGAATTTTATCTTCACCTTTGTCGGGCGGTTTAGCAATATTACACGGCAAAGAGGCAGTAGTTCCACTGCCTGATGGCAGATCTATTCCGGTTAGCATACAGTCTAAAACTTCGGACTCGACGGGTAATGCTGTAAATAGTAGCAACGGTTTAGGCATCAGCAGAGAAATGGTCAATCAGTTGTCTACTATGAACGAGATGCTTAGTAGACTGCTTATGGTCAATGAACAACAGTTTAGCACGTTAGATCGTCAGTATAGAATAATGAAGGATATTAGTCCCATATCATGAGCTGGAAAAAATACTTTAAAGTAGTTGATCAAACAACTATTAATCCACAACAAGGCGGATCCTGGCCAACACAGCCAGCTCGTAGAAACTATAATAGTTTTTTACCTGAGGTCTATGCAGGCCATCCTAATCGATTAGATCGTTATTATCAATACGATCAAATGGACACTGATCCGGAAATCAATGCGGCCCTAGACATTATCGCAGAGTTCTGTACAGAAACTACTACTGAAAACGGCACTAGTTTTGAATTTAAATTCAACAGCCAAGCCACTGACACTGAGATTAAAGTACTCAAAGAAAGTCTAATCGCCTGGTATCGTCAAAATGATTTTGACAAACGTATTTTCCGTATCTTTCGAAATACCCTAAAGTACGGTGATCAGATCTTTGTTCGCGACCCGGAAACACTGACTTTACATCACACAGCAATGAATCACGTGGCTAAAGTCATAGTTGATGAAAGTGAAGGCAAAGAACCAGAGAGTTATGTAGTAACTAATATTAATGTTAATTTACAAGCCAAGACTATGACCCAAGTCAATCCTGGTAGTGCTGAAAGTTACTCAACAACACAACCTATTCCAGCAGGTAGTGCTGCCGCTAGAGGCGGCCCCCAGCCATACGGACAAGGTGCACCCGGCTCAGCCGGCGGCAGATTTGACAAACAACAGAATCAAGTAGCAGTTGATGCCAAACATATATGTCATGTTAGTCTCAACGAAGGTATTGATGCTAACTGGCCATTTGGTACCAGTGTGCTTGAGTACGTGTTCAAAGTCTATAAACAAAAAGAATTATTAGAAGATGCTATTATTATATACAGGCTACAACGTGCTCCAGAGCGTAGAATTTTCTACATCGATGTGGGCAACTTACCTGCACACATGGCTATGCAGTTCGTTGAACGTGTTAAAAACGAAATACATCAGCGACGTATCCCTAGTGTAACCGGTGGTGGTCAAAATATTATGGATGCTACTTACAATCCGTTAAGCACATCCGAAGACTATTTCTTCCCACAGACCGCAGATGGTCGTGGATCTAAAGTTGATACATTACCTGGTGGTAGTAATCTCAGCGAGATCGATGACCTTAAGTTCTTTACTAATAAACTGTTCCGCGGTCTACGTATTCCTAGCAGTTATTTGCCTACAGGTGCAGATGATTCAGAACGTGCTTTCCAGGACGGTAAAGTTGGTACCAGTTTGATCCAAGAACTGCGTTTTAACAAGTATTGTCAACGTCTACAAAGTCTTGTAAGCCCTGCGTTTGATCAAGAGTTTAAGATCTATTTAAAAATGCGCGGTATTAACATTGACACATCGATGTTTGATCTAAGATTTGCTGAACCACAGAACTTTGCCGCTTACAAAGAAGTTGAACTTGATACTGTTAGAATTAATAACTTTAACACTATCCAAGCAGTTCCTTATATCAGTAAGCGTTGGGCATTGAAGCGTTATCTAGGCCTCAGTGACGAAGAAGTTGTTGATAACGAATCTGCCTGGGCAATTGAAAATCCGGATAGATTACCCGGTTCACAGACACAAGAACCTCAGATGCCGAATATGAGTGCAGTCGATATCACGGCCGGCGGATTGGAGTCAGATGTAGATCAGTTTGGTATTGAAGAGCCAGCCGCAGAAGCGCCCGCTACACCCGCAGGTGCGCCACCAAGCCCGGGCGGAACACCTACTTAAGGTAAATAACTTTATGCTACTAAATGAGTTTTTTGATTCCGCACTACAACAGACTGCTGAACAGCGTTACGATAACGCCGAAGATCAGAGTTTAATGAAACCAGAAACAAC
>JACCDP011125062.1_pt1 | contig 23631 bp, 29 predicted proteins | sample 7445841 | NCBI WGS metagenome assembly JACCDP01 (sample SAMN15323441, study PRJNA562643) | freshwater metagenome | isolation source: river surface water | place: USA:Blue River Watershed | collected 2017-08-17
CCGTTTGTGGATGGCAACAAGCGCACCGCCTTCGCTGCAGCTGATGTATTTCTGCGCATCAATGGTTGGCGTTTGCGGCGCCCTCCGATGCAAATCCATGCCGAGATGATCGAGATGCTCGAAACGCAAACGTTCGATATCGCACACCTTACGCCATGGCTGCGAGGGTTCGCGGTCATTGCAGAGTGATTCAAAGAGGTCTTACAAAGGGGGGCTTACAGAGGGACACTCACTTTGTTTGGGGTGATTAGCGCACGAACAAAGTGAGTGTCCCTTTGTGAATTCGATCCCGTGGGGAAAATGCCTGATTGATGTGAGTTTTGGGTCACTTGGCCGGCAAAGGTGCCGGAAAGCTACCAATATTAATTTAGCAAAAAATACTTCAGCCATGATGCGCCAAATCATGGCTGAAGTTAAAATCATCGATGAGTATCACCAGATCTCTGCCCGTCGGGGTAACGGCAGGCTGCGGCGCGAGGTGTGGGTGGATGAACGCACACAACAAGTCGTTCGCTACAACCTTGCCTACATCAACCATCGGGTGTGCGCCTCCGATAACGGTCGCGTGGTGGGATTCGACAACGCGCATGATGGGCATCACAGACACTACTTCGGCAAGATCGAACCCGTGCGATTCACGAGTTTCCAAGACACCGAAGCGAGGTTCGAAGCCGATTGGATAGCGATTCGAGATGCGATAAGAGACGACAGATGAACAAGATAACGCTCAAAACCGCTAGCGAGGAAGAATTTTTCTCCCGGGGTAAAGCCATTGCAAGAGCAGCAGACATGGGGGAGCCTTTGCCAGATGAACGGATCATCAGCTTCGAAGATCCCGAAGAGCTGACAAAGCTCATCACGTCAGCACGTCTTGCTCTGCTGCGGACCGTAAAAGCCATGCCGGGATCGATTACAGATATCTCCAGCAGACTTCATCGTGATCGGAGTGCAGTCAAGCGCGACGTGGATGAACTGGCACGCGCGGGACTGGTGACAATTTCCGAAAAAGTTTCACCGGGCCATGGGCGCATGAAGGAAGTTCGCGCGACCGCGCAGCGCTTTAGTCTGCGGGCGGAAGTTATCTGAGACACGGCCCGTCGGTCCGAGTGTCCCGCACGGTGCGCTCCTCTGCGAAGGGACACTCACTTTGTTTTGGGCGATTGCCGCACGAACAAAATGAGTGTCCCTTTGTAAGAGCGGGTGTCCCCGGCGAGGGGCGTGATGGCAATTTTGGAAACAAACGGGAATGTGGCGCGGCTGGCGGGGATCGAACCCACGACCCTTGGCTTCGGAGGCCAATACTCTATCCACTGAGCTACAGCCGCTGGGGTCCGGAGGACGGGAGAGGCGCAAGGATACCGGGTTTCGGTCGGGCAGTCCATGTGAACGCCGGTTCCATGCGGTCAATGTGCGCCGTTTCCCCTATAATCTAGGGCTTTGTCATAGCTTTCAGATTATCCAGTTCCGAGGAAACCATGAGCGAGCACGAGTCCCTGATCAAAACCCCCAAGCAACTGATTGCCGCTGTCGTTGCCGGCTTCGTGGTGCCGATTGCCATCATCGTGTTGCTGGTGTCGTATGTGGGCAGCGCCCCGAAAACCGGCGCGGGCTCGAATGCGCAGTCGCCGGAAGCGATTGCGGCTCGCATCAAGCCGGTCGCGGATGAAGGCTTCACGCTGGTGGATGCCAGTGCTCCGCGTGCGCTGAAGGCGGGTGCCGAGGTGTACAACGCGGCTTGCGCAGCCTGCCATGCGTCGGGTGCGGCAGGCGCTCCGAAAATGGGCGATGCCGGCGCGTGGGGCGCACGTATCAAGCAGGGCTACGACACGCTCGTCTCGCATGCGATCAAGGGGATCCGCGCGATGCCAGCGAAGGGCGGCAACCCGGATCTGGATGATATTGAAGTCGCCCGCGCAGTGGTTCACATGGCCAATGCGTCAGGCGCGTCGTTCAAGGATCCTGAGCCCAAGAAGTAAGCGTTGAAAAATTCAGCTGTGTAAAAAAATCGCCGGTGACTAGCCGGCGATTTTTTTTGCCCTCAGGGCGCAGGTGAATCGTCTTTTGATTGCCGTCGGGACTTCCATCGGCTGACGATAACGGTAAGCGCGGATGCGACGCCCGCCACGACCAATCCTCGTCGCACTAACCGCGACACGGCGCCTTTGCCCGCCACCAGGGTCAGTGCGGTGCCCATCAGCGGCAAGGCTCTGCTGCGTGCGATCAGTGCAAGCACGGCGGGCAAGCGTGACATGAGTGCCGCAGGACGCGCATCTTGCTTGAGCTGTTGTGTTGCCTGCGCCAGCTCCAGCCGGTGCATCATGCCTTCAACGATCAGCATTTTTTTGCGCGCTTCGCGATTCATGGCGCATCGCTGGGGAACAGCGCCTCGCGATCCTGTCGCAACTCGGCCATGGTCTGCGGCAAGCCGAGGCGTCCGTCACGAATCATGTGAATGGCAGATCGGAGCAAAAGCCAGCCAAGGGCTGCATAGAAGATGGCCAGGAGTGCGATCACCCATGCGCCCATCGCATCCCACAGCAGCATGATGATCAGCGCAGAAAGCGCGATCAGCGCGAGGCTGACCATGACGAGCGCGGCAATCGCGAGCACAAACACGGTGATGAAGGCATCGCGTGCTTCGCCCAGCTCCAGCAACGCCAGCGACAGACGCGCCTGCAGCAGCCCGACCGCATGATGCAGCAGCGAGCGAAGGCTGCTGGTCGTTCGCGGTGGGTCGGCAGTCGCGTTGTCGCCCGGTTGGCTCATGGTGTTGGATTAATTTGAATCAGCGACGTGCAATCAACATGCCGACCAGCACGCCAACAGCGGCAGAAATACCGATCGCGCGCCACGGATGTTCATGCACGTAGGTGTCGGTGTCGTGGGCGATTTTTTTGCCTTTTTCGACGGCAGCCTGCTGCAGATGATGCGCGCCATCGATCGCGCTATCGAGCAACTTCATGCCCTTGGCGCGTAACTCGTCGGCTTTGGTGCCGCTTGCTGTCGCCGCCTCGGCAAAGAGTTCTTGCGCATCTCTCATCAGGGTCTTGAGATCGGTACGTACGGTGTTGATGTTCGATTCGAGCATGGCGACTCCCGGGGAAAGTTGTCTGGAAATCCATAGTATCCGAAGATCGTGTCCGTTCGGCAAAGTCCCTTTGCAATGCTCAGATACTTTAATGAAACAGTTTCAATGTAGAACTGTTTCAATGGACTATTCAGATCGCAGCGCCCAAGCTGATGCGGTACCAGAGCAGGCCCAGCCACTCGTGCAGCGCGTAGTGACTGTGCCGGAGGGCTTGCGCTGTGGGAATGAAACTCGCCGGGCTGATCGATCCGGTGGCGATGTGGGCAGACGGCGCGGGCACTGTGTCGATGCCGGCCCGCTCGAATGCCATTTGGGCGCGGGGCATGTGCACAGCCTCGGTGACCAGCCATACACGATCGATGGAATGCGGGCGAAGCATGCGCGCTGCGAACAGCGCGTTCTCGGCGGTGTTGGCGGCCTGATCTTCTACCCAGCGCGTGGACACGCTGAAGTCCTGCCTCAGGCTGCGCGCCATCAGCGGGCCCTCGGCCTCTCCGGGTCGGTCGGGTGCACCGCCCGTCACCAGGATCGGCAGGTTCGTCTGACGATGGAGTTCAGCACCGGCTCTTAACCGCATCAGGGTGTTCGGGCTCACCTGATCGATGGCGTCCGGCCCCGTTCCCGATCGCTGGCGACCGCCGCCGAGGATGACAATCGCTTGCGGCGGGCCGCGGGGTTTGTCCGGCTGTGCCTGCTGCTCCAGCGGCCGCGCAAGCCAGTTCGCGCCCGCCTCGGTCGATAAGACGATCAGCAATAGCACCGACGTTACGATGACCGCCCTGCCCGCGTAAAACCATCGGCCGGCAATCAGCCAGCCGACGCAGGCCAGCACTATCAGACCCATCGGGGGCAAGATGAGTGCTGCGATCATGTTCGTGATCAGCCAGTGCAGGTTCATCGGACACCCTCAAAATGCGTTGTTGCGGATTGTAATGCCGACGATCCGGAAGACGGCGACGCGTTGTTATCGACAACGAAGGCCCTGATACGGTAGAATCCGCAACTCGCTAAACGCGAACAGTTTTAGGAGTGGTAGTTCAGTTGGTTAGAATACCGGCCTGTCACGCCGGGGGTCGCGGGTTCGAGCCCCGTCCGCTCCGCCAAATACAAAAACGCCTGCATCGTTGATGCAGGCGTTTTGTTTTTGTGCGCGGGTTTTTTACAGAGGGACACTCAGTTTTTTGCGCATGCTTCCCGTGTCGTTGTTTGGACTTGTTCCCATGCTTACCTGCCTTGGGACTGACAGATATTTTTGAATTCGCCGGATGATAGACATCGTCAAAACAAAGTGCGTGTCCTCACCGTTGTTTTTACAGAGCGCTTTCTCGCTGACTATGGTTGTCGCGCCAACCAATCGCGTAACGCATCGTTCATTCTTGTTTGCCAGCCTGGTCCGCCCGCGCGAAACGCCTCGATTACGTCTGCGTCGAAGCGCACCGTAGTTGAAATCTTGTTGCTACCAATGGGTCGTCCGCGCTTGATCAAGCGGTCGCCCTGATACTCATCCGCTTGCTCGAAAAACTCCTCTGTCAGCTCTGGAGCGTCGTCGGGATCAGTCCAGGTAGTGGCGGAATCTCGCTTTTTCCCGTTCATTGGCTTTCCTCATACTAATTATTCGGCGCCCCTTTGTAGGTGGCGGGCGTTTGTTTTATTGGGAGGTGGACGGCGGTTGTTTTCTGTCGTGCTGCACCAGTATCCAGGGCTTGACGACGACGGCCCATAGTAGGGTATTGCTTTTTACCCATTCATTGGCCTGCACGTCGGTGACCCGGTGCAAGAGCCCCGCACTCATCCAGTCCTGAACGCTGGTCTTATCGTCCGCCGCGATACGAGCGCCGACATCGATCAGGTCGAGTTCAGGTGCGATGCTGATCACATTCCCGCTGGCAAAAAATCGCTCCAACTCTGACCAGTGCATCTGCGCAGTCTGTTCGTTGATTTCTTGCCGCAGTGAGGCAAGGATTTTTTCGTTGATCATGCGCTTGAAAATGGTCAGTTTGCTTCAGTCATTTCAGTAATGGGGCGGCTTTTCATGCGGCAGTGTAGCGTCGGGCTGATTCGCTCGCAGCTCTGCAACGCGCTTGGCCAGTACTGCTGCCAAAGTATCTAGCTCGTCGAGCTGTTTCTGCTGACGATAGACGGTCTGGTTCAGTACATCGAGCAGATATTCCTGATGCGCGAGTTTGCTCTCGAGGGCGATCAGACGTTGTTCGTGTTCGTTGTGTTCGTTATTCATGATAAGTCGATTATTGCCATTCTTCTGAAGAAAACACCAGCGATCGCTGTTCGCTGCGCCACAGGACTTCGCTGCGTCGGACTCTGAGCCACCAGGTTTGGCGCACCGGATGCGGCGCCAACGATGAAAACGCAGCCGGCGTGAGCACGGCAACGCACTCGCCGCGTTCAGGATCGCGCACGGACGCATAGCGTACTGCACCGAGGTTGGCGGCGCGAGCGCTCCAGGCGAGTGCCTGTGTCGCGCTGTAGCTGGTCTTGTGATCCCACTGCGCGGCATCGCGCGCGAAAGGGGCTTCTCTCAGATCGATGGCGAGTGTGGCGATGTCCGCCTCGAAGGCGGTGTGCGCCACGGGTTTGATATCGGGCAGCTCGGGGGCATCCTGCAGGAATTTCCAGCGCCAGTAGCCTTGCTCGGCGCACGCGGTATCGACCTTGATCGCGCCATAGAACACGCCGGGATCGGTCACTGCGCGAAAGCGTGAGCCGGTGCGCAAGGGATTGGCGCGGAAAGGTGCAGCAAGCAAAGGATCTAGTTCGCGGAAGGCGTCGGGAAGGGTTCTCTGCTGTTGGTCGAGCAGATTGTCGAGGATGTCTTGTTCTTCGCGCGTGTCGACCAGCTTCATGGTGCCGGCGGTGTATTGCGCATCGACGATGCGCCACACGCTGCCCCGCCACTGGCGCGCGCTAGACAGCAGCGCGAGAGGCGTCCAGGTAGTGAACGACACGCACGAGCCCTTCGGTCTGGGAGATCAGGTCGATCGGTCGGCCGCCGAGGCCGCGGTTCTCGCTGGCCAGCCAGGTACGGGCGCTGGGTTCGTCGGCGACGATGGAGTCCAGCGCGCGAAACAGCCGCACCAGCAAGAGGCCGAACTCCCATTCCTTGCGGGAGGCCTCGAGATGATAGTCGCCGGCATACAGGCGGGTCACGCTGGCGGGGCTCAGGCCCAGCACGCGTGCCAGCAGGCTGCGTGACAGGCCCAGCTGTTCTGCGGCGCGCGCGACCGCCTTGGTGAGCACGCGGGACGTGTTCTGTGCATCGATACGGGCACGACTTTGTTCTGGCGCAGAAATCATCAGCATTTCCTTTCTGAAGAAAATATTAGCATATATATTTTCTGAGGAAAGGCCTTTTCGGCCATGGTGAGGCGGTTTTTGGCCTGCGTTTGAGCGGGCAGGGGGAGGTCGGGCTAGCGGCTTGCGCTGGCCGGGGTTTTGCCGGCCGACTTGCGGCAAGCGTCGGAGCAATAGCGCACTTGTTCCCAGCTGGCCGCCCATTTCTTGCGCCAGGTGAAGGGACGCTGACACACCGCGCAGACCTTGACGGGCAGGTTGTGAGGATTGCGGAAGCCGCCGCCGGAGGTCTTGCGTTCAGCCATGATCGGGCGCTGTCGCTCAGGCGGCCTTGGGCTTTTGCAGCAAGGCTTTGAGGTTGGCCAGTCGGTCCTGGGGCGTGAGGGTCTCGGCCTCGGTCGGCAAGGCATCGCCTTCGTCGAGGCGCATTTCTTTGATGAAGCGCGACACTTCGCAGGGAACGCTCTCTCTGACCCGTTTGCGCTTCTTGCACCAGGTGATGGTGAGGCTGCGCTGCGCGCGGGTGATGCCCACATACATCAGGCGGCGCTCTTCTTCGATGCGCTGCGCGTAGGCATCGGGCGGGGCATCGGGATCGCCCTTGTGGGGCAGGATGCCCTCCTCCACGCCCACCATGAACACATGGCCGAATTCCAGCCCCTTGGCCGCATGCAGCGTGGACATGCGCACCGCATCGGGTTCCTGATCGCGGCCTTCGAGCATGCCCATCAGCGCGACCATTTGGGTGAGTTCGAGCAATGATTTTTCGCCATCGGTGCCGTCGCGGCCGCCATTGCCTTTTTCTTTGAGCCAGCCGATGAAATCGAGCACGTTCTGCCATTTATCCTGCGCCTGTTTGTCATCGAAGGTGCCGTACAGATAGGCTTCGTAATCGATGGCTTTCATCAGGTCGTCGAGCACTTCGCCGGCATTCTCGCCGGTGCCGGCAGCACCCACGCGCGAGGCGCGGGCTTCGAGCTGGTTGATGAAATCACAGAACTCGCGCAGGGGGGCGAGCTGTCGTTCATTCAGCTTCGCTTCAATGCCGCCTTTGAACACGGCCTCAAACAATGAGCATTGCCACTGCCCGGAAAATTCACCCAGGGCTTCCAGCGTGGCCTGCCCTATGCCGCGGCGCGGTATGGTGACAGCGCGAATGAAGGCAGGATCATCATCCGCATTGGCGATCAGGCGCAGATAGCTGACGATGTCTTTGATCTCGGCGCGATCGAAGAAGCTCTGACCGCCGGACATGACGTAGGGTATGCGCTCGCGGCGCAGAGCCTTCTCGAGAATGCGCGCCTGATGATTGCCGCGATACAGGATCGCGTAGTCCGAAAATTTTGCGCGACGCTCGAACTTGTGTGCTGACAGCATGATCGCCACCTGATCGGCTTCGGCCTCGTCATCTTCCATCGCCATCACGCGGATCGGGTCGCCGGCGCCATGCTCGGACCACAGGGTCTTCTCAAACAGCTTGGGGTTGTTGCCGATCACGGCGTTCGCCGCCTGCAGTATGCGGGTACTGGAGCGGTAGTTCTGCTCCAGCTTGATGAGCTTCAGATCAGGGAAGTCTTCCTGCAGCGTGCGCAGGTTTTCCATGGTCGCGCCGCGCCATGCATAGATCGCCTGATCATCATCACCCACAGCCGTGAACATCGGCTTCTTGCCGGGGCCGGTGACGAGCAGCTTCACCATTTCATACTGGCAGGTATTGGTGTCCTGATACTCGTCGAGCAGCAAATAACGCAGCCGGCGCTGCCAGCGATCGCGCGCGGCTTCATCGTTGCGGAACAGTTCGACCGGCAGGCGGATCAGATCATCAAAATCGACGGCCTGATAGCTGGCGAGCGTGGCAATGTAGTTGCGATAAATGCGCGCGGCCTGGGCCTCGTTCTCGTCTTTGGCCTGGGCGATGGCTTCGTCGGGTGTCAGCAGCGCGTTCTTCCATAGCGACATCGCATTTTGTATGCGGCGTATGACCGCCTTGTCGGTGGTAGCCGACAGATCCTGCACGATGGCAAAGCAGTCGTCGCTGTCCATGATGGAGAAGCGCTCTTTGAGCCCGACCTGCTTTGCTTCGCGGCGCAGAATCTGCACGCCCAGCGAGTGGAAGGTGGAGACGGTCAGCTGCTTGGCGAGCGCGGGTTCTTTGAGCAGCTTGGCGACGCGCTCGCGCATCTCGGCGGCCGCCTTGTTGGTGAAGGTCAGCGCGGCGATGTTCTTTGCGTCATAGCCGCAGGATTCGATCAGGTGCGCGATTTTTTGCGTGATCACACGTGTCTTGCCCGAACCCGCGCCCGCCAGCACGAGGCAAGGACCGTCGGTGTAATTGACTGCGGCGCGCTGGGGCGCATTCAGGCCGTGCTGCATTCGGGAGTGTCTTGGCGAATCGGACGGGTTATGTGGGACGGCTGATCAGGTGAAATCCTGCAGACCGGCATTGTAGCGAATCTGGCCAAGCCCCTGCCGCTGCGTGATAAAGTGGCCAAAAGACTCACCCAAAGCTTATCTTCACGCTGGCAATGAAATTCACCCACCTGATCGAGATCAACGCGGCCGACAATCCCCTGATTGCGCCCCTCTCCCGCGAGCAGCTCTGGCGCGGGCTGGTGCTGCGCGCAGAGCGGCCAACACTGTTCGTGATCGGGCTCGATGCGTGCGAAATCACGCAGCGCTCGGATCATGCGTTGTCAAGGACGCTGCAATTCGGTCAGCTGAAAGTGCGTGACGAGGTTCGCTTCCTGCCGCTGCAGCATGTGCATTACCACGTGCCCCGGCAAGACGATATTCCTGTCTCGGACCTGACCATGACCGTAGAAGAACCGCACCCGGGCGCCCTGTTCGTGCGCTTCGAATACGACGACCATCAGGACGATGTCGAAGGCGATGAAGCGGCCTTTTACAATGAGTTTCGGCGCGAGGCCTACAAGGAAGCCGATATCGACACAATCAGAATGATCCGTCAGCTCGCCGCCGAGGGTCAGCTCGATGCGCCGATGCAGTGATTGGCGATCGTCAACTCAATGATTTATCAGTCTTGCCATAGCCGCTCGATACACTACTGAGTCTTCGCGCTTGTTCACCGCAAGTACCAGCACGATAAGAAAATTATCTTCGACCGTGTACACCAGACGATAGCCCTTCTGCCTCAGTTTGATCTTGTAACAGCCAGTCAAGTCGCTCTTCAGCCTGCAGCTAGGCACATGCGGATTGATGAGGCGCTTCTTCAGCGCCTTTCGCATCACTTCTTTGACACTTCCATCCAAAGCATTCCACTCGGCGAGCGCTTCGGGAATGAATTTGAGTCGATATACGAGTGGTGCGTCGGCGTCAGATCTGGTCAACATCAACCTCGATGGCTGAGTCCCGGTCTCTGAGTCGTTTGCGAGCGAGTTCGGCCAGATCTTTGTCGATCAGCTCCTCTACGAGGGCTTCGAACAGTCTCGGTGCAACCATATAGAAGGCGGGACGATTGTGGTTCAGAACGGCCACCGGATGCTCGCCCGCCTCGCGCAAGACTTGCGCGGGGTTTTTCTTGAACTCGGACATGCTGATTGAGTAGTCGGCGTAGATGGTGTCCATGGTTTCCTCGTCCCGGAAATTTGGCGCCAAATATAGCGCCAAATTTAGCACTAAACAAGCCTTTCTCTGGGAAACAAAGGCAAACAAAGGACAAACAAAGGGACACTCACTTTGTTTGTGCGGTTAGCGGGCAAACAAAGTGAGTGTCCCTTTGAAAGAGCTCAGGCGGGATTTAGTGGCCTGTCATTTTTTCCCACCCGTACCTGACCGCCTGCTTGGTGCGCTCCCACGGGCTGCCGGCGTGGGTGGATTCCCAGTCGCTTCTGGCTTGGGGCTCTAGCTCGTCCCAGCGGTAGCCCTGGTATTGCTTGTTGCCGGCGAGGTTGGCGCCGTAGCGATAGGCCTGGGCGTAGTCTTCGTATTGGCCGCCGCTGCTGCCGTAGGCGCTTTGCCAGTGCTGGCGGAAGGTGTCGTCGCTGATCGCGCTGCCCGTCGCGCCGGTGCTGCCTGCGCCGAGCTGTTCGACCTCGACATCGGTGCGTCGCACGGTATCGCTGATGGTTTCGGTGCGCTCGGTGACTTCTTTGCCGATGCTGACTTCTTCGACCACCCGCGCTGTCTTGGCGACGACGGGTTCTTCGGCGGTTTCTCGCACGTCGATCGTGCCTTCCTTGAACGCATCGATATCGGCGCTGCTGGCGGGTTGGTTGACGGGCGTGCGTTGTACGCTGACGTGCTCTTCTCTCAGCTGCACGGATTCCTGGACGGGTGTTTCGGTGACGTGCTGATAGATGCGCACGCCGCCGCGCTGCACGGCGCGTTTGCCGACGTGAAGCTGTTCTTCAACCACGGGGATGGCTTCGCCTCTGGCTGAGGGCGGTGCGGTGGTGCCTGTGCCGCGGCTCGCCACGGTGGTGGTGCTGGTGTAACCCGCACGCTCTTGATGGATCTGATCGGCGGTATACAGGGGCGCATCGCTCTGATAGCCGGTCCAGCCGGTGCTGCGCCAGTGCGCGGCGCGCTGGTCGAGATCGATGGCGTTATAGCGCTGCATGATGTCGGCCGCGCGATCGGCCTCGTCTTCATCGCCGGCATCAACGCTGAGCATATAGCTGCCCCGGCGCACGGCCTCGGCGTAGAGGCCGGCATCATCGCCGTGCTGATCGGCACCGAACAGCGAACGGAAGAAATCGCCTATGCCCCAGCCACTCTCTGTCTCTGTCGTGGCAGTTTGCTGCGAGCGCAGGAACTGCTCTCGTGCGTGAGGGTTTTCTTCGGCAGGGCTGAGTTTGACATGGCTGTGGGTGAAGCCCTCGTTGAACAGGGCATTCATGGCTTGCTGGGCCTGCCCATATTCATCAAAGATCGCAACGACGGTGGGGTTCATGAGAGTCTCCTCGATGGAATGAAAACGTGGTCAGTGAGGTGGTCAATGTCTGGCTTCGTTCATGGCGCTATCACGCGAGGGCGAATTTATTGAGATTCCGGCGGAGTCATGAAAGGGCGGGCGGTAACGATCTCATCGGAGGCCGGGGCTGGTGTGGGTGCGCCCTCGTCAACGTGCTCGACGCTGACATGCTCTTTGCGAAGCACCACACGTTCCGATACGGGTTGCTGATGCGTCTTTGCGGTGATGCGTATCTCTTCTTTGAGCCGCAGGCGTTTTTCAACGACCAGCACTTCCTCCAGCACTGGCACGACCAGCGTGGCGCCGTCGTAGTGCTGGGTTGGCGCGTCACCGACCACCCAGGCATTGACGGGAATGTGTTGTATGTCGAGGGTCTGCTGCGACAAGGTGTCGTCGATGCGCCAGACTTCTTCGGACACCGTTTTGTTCAGCCGTACACCCCTGCCCGTCTCTACCGTGCGCTTGCCGATATGCAGTGCTTCCTGCATCACCGGAATTCGGAGCTTGCCTTCGTCGTGATGTTGGTTTGCCATGAAGATTTTGAATTGCGCCGGCATATTCGGTTCCCTGAACTTCTACAGGCAAGTGCTTCTCCTAGTGAAGGTGATCACAGGGTTTTGGAGGTCAATGATGTCGACCATCATTGCAGGCAGGTTTGAAGAGCAATCGGAGATCGAGGTCGCGGTGACGACGTTGCGTGCGGCGGGCTTTCCGGCGGATCAGATCAGCAGTTTTTATCTGAGCCCGCCGGGGCAGCATGCGCGTTATGCGCTCGGGGGCGACCACAATATATCGACCGGGGCGGAAGCATCGGTGAAAGGAACGGCCGCTGGCACCACGGGCGGGGGTCTCGTGGGCGCGGCCATCGGTGCGGCAACGGCGCCGCTGACCGGGCCCCTGGGCGCTGTCGCGGGAGGGCTGGTGGGCGCGCATATCGGCAATCTGGTGGGTGCGCTGGGCACGATGCGCGACGACGACAGCCCGGAGGATGCGCCCCTGATCCGTCATGCCGGGCTGATGGTGGCCGTCAGCGCGCCGGTGGAAAACAGTCAGCACAAGGCGATTGAAGTATTCCGGCGATGCGGGGCGCGCGCGATCGAGCTGGGCGACGGGCATATTGTCGGAGGAGACTGGCAGGATTTCGATCCTTCCGCCCCGCCCCATCTGCTCGAATCCCGCCCCGCGCCGTCCGCCCGAGCCTGATACCTGCCATCAGGCATTAAGCATCAGGCATCAGGCGGGCTATCAGATCTCCGATCAGATATCGACCGGATCCACCTCAAGCGACCAGCGCAGGCGTGTCTTCATGGCGCGCAAGGCCTGTACCCAGGGCTTCAAAAAAGCCTGCAGCTGCGCGCGCGACTCGCACTCCAGCAATAGCTGCGCACGCTCGACGCCGGCGACACGCGTGATCGTCATGGGGACGGGCTCGTTGATGCGGATGCCTTCGTGTGGCAACGCGCTGCTTGCCGTCTGCAGGAATTCGAGCGCGGCACTCAGTGTTTTTGCTTCGGCGCGCAACAGGGCCTGATAGATGAACGGCGGCAGTCCGGCGCTGCGGCGTTCGTCGAGCGTGGTCTCGGCAAAACCTTGGTAATCATGCGCGAGCAGTGCGCGGTACAGGGGATGCTGCGGATAGCGGGTCTGCAGCAATACTTCGCTGCTTCGGTCTTGCGGCATCGCCGCTCGTCCGGCCCGGCCCGCCACCTGCATCAGCTGCGCAAACAGTCGCTCGCCGGCACGGTAATCCTGTGAGAACAAGGCGGTATCGGGATTGATCACGCCGACCAGGGTCAGTCGCTGAAAGTCATGGCCTTTGGCGACCATTTGCGTGCCCAGCAGAATATCGACATCGCCGCGATGCACGGCGTCGAAGGCCTGCTGCGCGCTGCCCTTGCGCCGCGTGGAATCGGCATCGATGCGCAGCACGCGCGCCTCGGGAAAGGCGATCTGCAGATATTCTTCAACGCGCTGAGTGCCTCGCCCCAACGGCTGCAGATCGACGTTGCCGCAGGTGGGGCAGGACACGGGCACGCGCAGCTCCAGACTGCAGTGATGGCATCGCAAGCGCCGCTCGGGCTTGTGCAGCACCATGAACGCGGTGCATCGACGGCAGTTGCTGATCCAGCCGCAGGCATCGCAATGCATGACGGGCGCATAGCCTCGTCGGTTCAGGAACAGCAGCGATTGTTCGCCATGCGCAAGGCGATCGCGCAGCGCGGCGATCAGTGGCGGTGACAAGCCATCGGGCGCCTTGTTGCGTTCCATGTCGATCAATCCGATGCGCGGCAAGGCCGCCTGCGACACGGCGCGTTGTGTCAGGCTCAGTCGGCGATAACGGCCGCTGCGGGCGTGATGCCAGCTCTCGATGGAAGGCGTCGCCGAGCCGAGCACGATGGGAATGTTCAGCTGCCTCGCTCGCCAGACGGCCAGATCGCGGGCCGAGTAGCGCAAGCCTTCCTGCTGCTTGTAAGAGGGATCGTGCTCTTCGTCGATCACGATCAGCTTCAGGTGCGGCAGCGAGGCCAGCACGGCGAGCCGGGTGCCCAGCACGATATCGGCATGCCCTTCGTGCGCGCACAGCCAGTGGCGCAAGCGTTCGCCTTCGGAGAGCTGGCTGTGCAGGGTGGCCACGTTCAGCTGCGGAAAGCGCGCACGGACATGATGCTCCAGTTGCGGCGTGAGATTGATCTCCGGCACGAGCAGCAGAATTTGCGCACGCTGGCCATCGGCCCGGGCTTGTTCAAGGATCGCTTGCGCCGCATGCAGATAGACCTCGGTCTTGCCGCTGCCGGTCACGCCATGCAGCAGATGGCTGGCGAAACCATTGGCGCTGGCAATGGCCGCCACCGCAGCGCGTTGTTCGTCATTCAGCATGGGTGCGGCGTCTGCACAGGTATCGCTGTCGGCGTTGGCGGTCTTCTCCGTCTTCGCTGCGGCGTCGCGGATTTTTTTCAGTGCCTTTTCGATCGAGGCGAGTTTGGCTTCGCGCAAATGCTTGGGCACGCCGGGCAGCGCGACTTCTCCCAGAGGGCGATGGTAGTAGTCGGCGGCGAACTGACACAAAGCGATCCACTCGGACGAGAGCGGCGCGATCGGTTGACGCAATTCGAGCACGTCGCGCAGCTTGTCTTCATCGACATCGCTGTGCTCGAGCACCTCGAGGATCAGGCCAGTGACTTCGCGCCGCCCGAAAGGCAAACGCACCAACTGCCCGACGCGTGGCAATGCAGACTCTGTCGTAGTGTGCGTCCAGCGGTAGTCGAATGTCGTGTCGAGTGGGGTATCGATCGCGACTTTCAGAATTTTTTTTAACACGACAGAAAAATTTTTTTAATGAACGACGGTTTTAAAAATTTTTTTGATGAAGGTTTGCAAACAGCTGTCGGAAAAGGTCGTTCCTCCGCACACAATTTTTTCGTCAGTGTCCGGCGTTCTTTCCCACTCGTCTACTTAAAGTAGTTCCTTAAAAACGCGGCTAAATCGTCGTCTGGCAAAGCCTTTTTCGGCTATCCACATTTTCTGTGGATAACTTTGTGTGCAACTGGGTCTTGACAGGCGAAAACCCAGATTTCATGCGGCTCTGAACACTTTGCTCAGGCGGAATGCAACTGATTGCGCTCAACAAAATCAATGACTTAGCCAATGCCGGTCTGGCCGGAAAAATTTTTTGAATTTATTTTCCATGCGCCTTGACAAGGCGATATTTTGTGAATAAGTGCTCCGGCCACGCCCGCCTCACTTGCACGCCGGGGAATTCCATGTTCTTTTTCACCGGCCCGGCGCGCACGATCTCGTTCGGCGCAAATGACGTCCCGAGATCGGGATGGCAAGGAGCCATAGAGGCCGCAGAAGCTGCCGTTCAGGCACTTGCCCATGATGCCCAATGTTTCCACAAGCCTGTGGATATCTTTGTGAACAAACTCGGGTTCGTCGGGAAGTCAAGCGCGCCAAAGAAGTTTTCCGATCGTCGAACTTGTCGTCGGGCAATGTACATCTCACAGAAAATCAATGACTTAGGCGATGAATTTACTGCCCGGTCTGATTTTCGATGCCAAGTCGTTGATTCGCCGAAGCCGCGCACGAGTGTGCATAACTGCAGATGTCAGGGTTAGTTGTCACCCACCACCCGGTCTGAAAAGGCCTGCCAAGGCCTGTTTCGTGAGCAGCGCCTCTCCGCCCCGGCGGTCAGCCGCGCATCTTGCGGCTGATCTCATGCACGGCCTCGACCATCGCCGTGACCGATTCCGGCGGGGTGAACTGGGAAATGCCGTGTCCAAGGTTGAACACATGCCCGCTGCCGGGGGTGTGCTTGCCAAACGAGGTCAGGGCTTTCTCGACTTCGGCGCGGATGTGCTCCGGTTTTGCGAAGAGCACATTCGGATCGAGGTTGCCCTGCAGCGCGACCTTGTGCCCGACAGCCGCACGCGCCTTGCCGAGGTTGACGGTCCAGTCCAGCCCGACGGCATCGGCGCCGCTATCAGCGATCTCTTCCAGCCACAGCCCGCCGCCTTTGGTGAAGACGATGCAGGGTATGCGCTGGCCGTCATGCCCGCGCTTCAAGCCCTTGATCACTTCGCGCATGTAATGCAGCGAGAACGCCTGATACACGCCATCGGCCAGCGCACCGCCCCAGGTGTCGAAGATCATCACGGCCTGCGCGCCGGCATCGATCTGTGCATTGAGATACGCGGCCACGGCTTGTGCGTTCACCTCGAGGATGTGGCGCATCAGGTCGGGCCTGTCATACAGCATGGCCTTCACCAGACGGAAATCATCCGAGCCGCCACCTTCGACCATGTAGCAAGCGAGCGTCCACGGGCTGCCGGAAAAACCAATCAGTGGCACACGGCCATTGAGTGATTTGCGTATCTGCGTGACGGCATCGAATACATATTGCAGGCTGGAGAGGTCGGGTGCGCGCAGTGCGCGGACCGCCGCTTCATCGCGCAGCGGATGCGCGAATCGCGGGCCCTCGCCTTCGGCGAAGGACAGACCCAGTCCCATCGCATCGGGCACGGTAAGAATGTCGGAAAAGAGGATCGCGGCATCGAGCTTGTAGCGATCGAGCGGCTGCAGCGTGACTTCGGTCGCGTAATCGGGATTGGTCGCCAGCCCCATGAAGGAGCCTGCTTTCGCGCGTGTCGCACGGTACTCGGGCAGATAACGCCCTGCCTGGCGCATCAGCCACAACGGGGTGTATTCGGTCGGCTGGCGCAGCAGTGCGCGCAGGAAGGTGTCGTTCTGCAGCGGGGCGAAGGTGGCAGACATCCGTGTCCTTGTGGCGATGTTCGGAGAAGGCCGTATTATCACCCAAAGGCTTGGGCAGACCTCAGAAAATCACGGAAGGGATTGTTCCAAGAGCTCTTCCCAGCTTGCTGGCGGATTGCCACCATCGAGCATTTTTCTGAAGACGCGATACGCATCATCCTTGCTGTCATAGGCTCGGAGCGTATCGTCGTCGTTTACCCACGCGTACACGATGATCTTCGCGCCCATGTGAAAACGAAAAAACAATCGGTACTGCTGAAAGAATTTTGCCCTGAACCAGTGCTTATTCTCTGTACCCAGAGTCGATCCCTGCCGATACTCTGCACGCGCCGGATCCTGCGGGATAATCTCGAACGCAAGGCGCGTAATAGCTGCGAGCCGCTTGGCGGCATTTTTGTTTAGGTAGCCTGCCGGATCTTTGCGACGCAGCTTTTCAACTTGTTCACGCAACTGTGTCAGTTGTTTGTGGAAGAGCGGATGCAGGAAAATACTCCAGCCATTGACGACTTTGCTCATTCTCCGTCGGCATCCAGAGGCTGATCAAGATCGATATCTACCGACTTGGTCAATGTCTGCAGCTGCTCGACGAGTGCTGAATCCAGTGCGACCAAATGCTGCGGGTGTGCGGCGATGTCCGCGGCAAGAAACTCCAGAAATTTGCCCAATGCAGGATCCTCACCCTCAGGGTCGGCCCGCGCGATGACGACCTCTCCATCCGGTTTGATGGTGTACTGGATACGATCACGCTTGCTGATTTTCAGCGCACGACGCACGGTTTCCGGAACGGTGGTTTGGTAACGGTCGGTCAGCGTGGACTGGAGCTGAATGGGATTCGGCGACATGAGTGGGCTCCCGGGAGGTCAAAACGCCGTCGATTTCGGCGACGCATACAAGGTAATGCAATTGCATTGTCAATGCAAGTCCGTTCGCCCGGGCACCACAAGCTTGCCGCCCTCAGGGCGCAACAATCAGCTCAACCCCCGCCTCGCGAAGCAAGCCCATCAGCCCCGGCGGTGGCGGCGCGTCACAGAACAGCTTGTCGATCTCGGAGAGCTGCGTGATGCGCACCAGCGCCTGCCGGTCGAACTTGGTGCGGTCAGCCACCAGCCAGACTTCCCGTGATTGCTCGATGATGGCTTGCGCGACCTTCACTTCGCGCGGGTCGAAGTCGCGCAGGGTGCCGTCCGGCTCGATGCTGGAGACGCCGATGATCCCGATATCGACCTTGAACTGGCGGATGAAATCGACGGTCGCCTCGCCGACGATGGCACGGTCGCGGCCGCGCACGACCCCGCCGGCGACGATGACTTCGCAGTCTGGCTGGCCAGACAAAATGGCGGCGACATTCAGGTTGTTGGTGACGACATGCAGCCCCTGATGATGGACGAGGGCGCGCGCGACCTCTTCGGTGGTCGTTCCGATATTAATCAGCAGCGAGCAGCCCGGCCGCACCCGCTCGGCGACGGCGGCGGCGATACGGCGCTTGGCTTGGCTGTTGAGCACCTGCCGCTGGCTGTAATCGATGTTCTCGACGGACGAGGGCAGGCCCACGCCGCCGTGGTAGCGGGCCAGCAGCTGGGCCTCTTCCATCAGCTTGACGTCGCGGCGCACGGTCTGGGGCGTAACCCCGAGTTCCTGCGCCAGCTCCTCGACGGAGACGGTCACCTTTCGGCGCACGGCTTCCAGCAGCTGCCGCTGGCGGGGATTCAGGGTCATCGTCAGGCTCCTGCCCCAATCGGGCATAGCAAAAGTGAAATAAAGAAAGCAAACGAACATTTCAGAACTGCCATTTGTTGCTTTTTGTTCGTTTAGCGTCTATCTTTATTCGCATTATCGTCAGACCAAGTTCACTTGGCAATTCCTGCGAGAAAGGCCACCCGCCTTTCGTGGCAGTCGCCGGCTCCCTCACCCCTGCTGGCGTTTCACTGGTTGTATTTGCCCGTCCTGGTGCGGGTATTCCGGCTCCGGCTGGTAGATGGAAGTTTGGATCGAGCTTTTCTGCTGCTTGCGCGCGCATGAATGGATTCCTCAGATCGTATGGACCGCATTGACCCTGTTGACCGCATTGACTGTGACCTGCTGATCGTCGGCGGCGGCATCAATGGCGCTGGCATTGCACGCGATGCGGCGGGTCGCGGACTGTCGGTCGTGCTGTGCGACAAGGATGATCTGGCTGCGCACACGTCGTCGGCCTCGACCAAGCTCATTCACGGCGGGCTGCGCTATCTGGAACATTATGAATTCGGTCTGGTCCGCAAAGCCCTGATCGAGCGCGAAGTGCTGCTGCGCTCGGCGCCGCACATCATGTGGCCGATGCGCTTTGTGATGCCGCACGATCAAGGGCAGCGTCCTGCATGGATGATTCGCGCGGGCATGCTGGTGTATGACCATCTCGCCAAACGCGAAATTCTGCCGGGTTCGGGCAGCATCGACCTGCGCACGCATGCGGCAGGCAAGCCGCTGAGACCGGAATTCACGAAAGGATTTATCTACTCGGACGGCTGGGTGGACGATGCGCGTTTAGTCGTACTGAACGCGCTGGATGCGGCCGAAAAAGGCGCGAAAGTATTCACGCATACGATCTGCACCTCGGCCCTGCGCGAAGGCGATCGCTGGACAGCGATACTGCGCAGATCCGATGGCAGCGAGATGCAGGTTCGCGCGCGCGGGCTGGTGAATGCCGCAGGGCCTTGGGCTGCGCAATTCCTGCAGCAGGCAGTCCATCGCCCGAGCGCGACATCGCTGCGACTGATCAAGGGCAGCCATATCGTGGTGAAGAAGCTGTTCGATCATCCGTATGCGTACATCTTCCAGAATCCCGACGGCCGCATCGTGTTCGCGATCGATTATGAACAGGATTTCACGCTGGTCGGCACCACCGACATCGAATACACGGGCGACACGGACAAGGTAGCGATCGATCAGGAAGAGATCGACTATCTGTGCCAAGTCACCGAGCGGTATTTCCGCACACCGCTGAAACCTGCGGATGTGGTCTGGTCTTATTCTGGCGTTCGGCCGCTGCTGGAAGATGAATCATCGAGCGCGTCGGAAATCACACGCGACTACAGTCTCGCGATGGATGAGGCGAAGGATGGCAATGGCGCGCCGCTGCTGAGCGTCTTTGGCGGCAAGATCACCACCTTCCGCAAGCTCGCCGAAGAAGCCGTCGACATGATCGCGCCCCGGCTGGGCAACCTGCGCGGCGCATGGACAGCGGAGGCCTGTCTGCCCGGCGGCGATCTGTTCGGCAGCACACCGCAAAACCGTTCGGTGCTGGAGTTCGACGCCTATGTGCACGGATTGCAAAAACAGTATGCGTGGCTCGCGCCCAAAGTGATCCGCCGCTACGCGCGCGCATACGGCACGCGCATTCACACGCTGCTGGAGGGCAGAACGTCGCTGGCCGATATGGGCGAGCCGCTGGCCGATGGGCTGTATCCCGCTGAGCTGGACTACTTATGGAATTTTGAATGGGCTTCGTCGAGCGCCGATATACTCTGGCGGCGCAGCAAGCTCGGCCTTCATCTGCCGCCAGAGACGGCGCAGATCATCGACGACTGGATCGCACAGCAGCGACCACGCCGCCGATAAATATAAAAACGGCAAAAGAATGCCAACACGGCCACGGAATTCATCGAAGGCCGGGAATGAGGAGAGAGAGTGCGTCTCGAATTACAAGGCGTCAGCGTCAGGGTCGGCGCTGACACTCACCTGTATCCGACCACGGTCGCGCTCGCGTCCGGTGCGATCAATGTGCTGCTCGGCCCCACGCTGGCCGGCAAGACCACGTTGATGCGCGTGATGGCCGGTCTGGATCGCCCTGCCGAAGGCAAGGTGATGGTCGATGGCGTGGATGTGACCGGCGTGCCGGTGCGCGAGCGCCATCTCGCGATGGTCTATCAGCAGTTCATCAACTACCCTTCCCTGTCGGTCTTCGAGAATATCGCTTCGCCGCTGCGCATCGCGGGCAAGCTCTCGGAAGATCAGATCAGGAAAAAAGTTCATGAGATGGCAGAACGTCTGCACATCTCGGCCTATCTTGATCGTTCACCCGCCGCACTGTCCGGCGGGCAGCAGCAGCGCACGGCGCTCGCGCGCGCGCTGATCAAGGAAGCGGGCCTGTTGCTGCTGGACGAGCCGCTGGTCAATCTGGATTACAAGCTGCGGGAAGAATTGCGTCGCGAGCTGACCGAACTCTTCTCGTCCGGCGCGACGACGGTCGTTTATGCGACGACCGAGCCGCTGGAAGCGCTGCAGCTGGGCGGACAGACGCTGCTGATGCATGAAGGCCGTGTGCTGCAGCATGGCTCGACGCTGTCCGTGTTCAATGCGCCGGTCTCGGTGCAGGCTGCGCGTACCTTCAGTGACCCACCGATCAATCTGATGGATGCCAGCATATCGAATGGCGTCGCGCAGCTCTCGGAGGGCCTTGCGATTCCACTGACCCCCGGACAGCAGGCCAGGCTGACGGGTGTTCATCGGGTCACGCTGGGCCTGCGCGCGCATTGTCTGCATGCGGATCCGCGCGCGGGTGATTGTGCGCTGGAAGGACGTGTGGATCTCGCAGAGATCAGCGGCTCGGAAACCTTCGTGCACATGAAACGCGGCAGCCTGTCACTCGTCGCTCAGCTGACGGGCGTGCATGAGCTGGCGCTGGGTTCGGCAGCCACCATGCATTTCCAGCCGGGCGAACTGTTCATTTTCAATACGGAAGGCGCATTGATGTACGCGCCCGGCGCGGCAGGAGTCTGAGATGGCACGCATTGAACTCGCTGGCCTTGCGCACAGCTACAAGCCGAATCCTTCGCAGCCCTCTGACTATGCGCTGCGCCCGATGGACATGACCTGGACCGATGGCGGTGCGTATGCGTTGCTGGGCCCTTCAGGCTGTGGCAAGACCACGCTCTTGAACATCATCTCGGGACTGGTGAAGCCGTCGCAAGGCAAGGTGCTGTTCGATGGCAAAGACGTGACGAAGCTGCCGACCGAGGCGCGCAATATCGCGCAGGTGTTCCAGTTCCCCGTGATCTACGACACGATGACGGTCGGCGAGAACCTCGCTTTCCCGTTGAAGAACCGGGGCTGGAAGCAGTCGGACATCGACAAACGCGTATCGCAGATCGCCGAGATTCTGGAACTGACCGGCGACCTGAAACATCGCGCGAGCGGCCTGACCGCCGATGCCAAACAAAAGATCTCGCTCGGTCGCGGTCTGGTGCGGCCGGATGTGGCGGCTGTGCTGTTCGATGAACCACTGACGGTGATTGACCCGCACCTCAAATGGCTGCTGCGGCGCAAGCTGAAAGAAATCCATCATGAGCTCCATCTGTCGCTGATCTATGTGACGCATGATCAGATCGAAGCACTGACCTTCGCTGATCAGGTGGTGGTGATGACGGAAGGGGAAGTGGTGCAGGTCGGCAGCGCGCAGCAGCTGTTTGAAGCACCTGCGCATACCTTCGTTGGTTATTTCATCGGCAATCCGGGCATGAACCTGATCACCGCCGCATTCAGTGCGGATGGCGTGCGCATTCCGGGCGTGAGTGACTATTTGCCGGTGCGTCGTGGCCTGCGCATGGGAGAGACGCTGACGCTGGGCATCCGTCCCGAGTTTGTCGAGTGCGTGCCGGCCGGGACCGCAGGCAGTCTTCCCGCGCGTGTCATCGCGGCGCGCAATCTGGGCACGCACTGGCTGATCGATTGCCAGCTCGGCGATCATCGGATCGCGGCCAAACAGCGCACGCTGCATGCAGTCAACGCGGGCGATGCGATCGGCGTGAGGCTGCCGGACGAGCGCATCCTGTATTACGTGAATGAGAGGCGCGTGGCATGAAGACGCATAACAACAAAGCCTGGTGGCTGGTGCTGCCGGTGATCTTGTCAGTGGCCTTCTCGGCCATCATGCCGCTGATGACGGTGGTGAATTACTCGGTACAAGACATTCTCGGCCCGGATCAGGCGGTGTTCGTCGGCATGGAATGGTTCAAGGAAGTGATGCGCGATGAAGACCTGCACGGCGCGTTCTTCCGCCAGCTGTGGTTCTCGCTCGCGGTGCTGGCCATCGAAATCCCGCTGGGCATCGGTGTGGCGCTGACCATGCCGCATCAGGGCTGGCGCGCTTCATTGTCGCTGGTGATCGTCGCCCTGCCCTTGCTGATTCCCTGGAACGTGGTCGGCACGATCTGGCAGATCTTTGGCCGTGGCGACATCGGCCTGATGGGCAAGCTGATCAATGATGCGGGCATCTCGTATAACTACACCGGTGACTCGATGGATGCCTGGCTGACGGTGCTGCTGATGGATATCTGGCACTGGACGCCGCTGGTGGTGCTGCTCTGCTATGCCGGCTTACGCGCGATTCCCGATGCCTATTATCAGGCGGCGAAGATTGATGGTGCATCGCGCTTTGCGGTGTTCCGCTTCATCCAGCTGCCCAAGATGCGCAATGTGCTGATGATCGCGGTGCTGCTGCGCTTCATGGACAGCTTCATGATCTATACCGAGCCTTTCGTGCTGACCGGCGGCGGCCCGGGCAATGCAACGACCTTCTTGTCGCAATACCTGACGCAGAAAGCGGTCGGCCAGTTCGATCTGGGCCCGGCAGCGGCATTCTCGCTGATCTACTTCCTGATCATTTTGCTGTTCTCGTTTGTGCTCTATAACTGGATGCTGCGCGTGGGCACGGGAGACAAATCATGATGCGCCAGAATCTCTCGCGCTTGTTGCTGGCTGCGTTTCTGGCGCTGTCGCTGCTGCCGATCTACTGGATGTTCAACATGTCGCTCAAGACGAACGAGGAGATCCTCGGCGTGATGACGATGTGGCCGACGCATCTGACCTTTGACAATTACAAGACGATCTTCACCGATGAGTCCTGGTACAGCGGCTACATCAATTCGATCATTTATGTCGCGCTGAACATGGTGATGTCGGTGCTGCTGGCGCTGCCGGCCGCGTATGCGTTCTCGCGCTACTCGTTCATCGGCGACAAGCACCTGTTCTTCTGGCTGCTGACCAACCGCATGAC
>JACCDP011571517.1_pt1 | contig 23625 bp, 17 predicted proteins | sample 7445841 | NCBI WGS metagenome assembly JACCDP01 (sample SAMN15323441, study PRJNA562643) | freshwater metagenome | isolation source: river surface water | place: USA:Blue River Watershed | collected 2017-08-17
CCATTGCTTCCGGTGACACCACTGAAGCCACTTACGCCACTGAAGCCGCTTGTTCCACTAAAACCACTTACGCCACTGAAGCCGCTTGTTCCACTAAAACCAGAAGATCCTATACCCCCGTCAAGTCCGCTAAAGCCAGAAACGCCACTAAATCCACTTGCACCACTGAATCCACTTGTTCCGCTAAAGCCGCTAAATCCACTTGTTCCGCTAAAGCCGCTGAACCCACTTGCGCCACTGAAGCCACTTGTTCCAGAAGATCCTAAGCCTCCGTCAAGTCCGCTGTAGCCCGAGATGCCACTGAACCCACTTGTGCCACTAAATCCGCTGAACCCACTTGTGCCACTAAATCCACTGGTGCCACTAAATCCACTAAATCCACTGGTGCCGCTTTCTCCACTGAAGCCACTTGTTCCAGAAGATCCTAAGCCTCCGTCAAGTCCGCTGTAGCCCGAGATGCCACTGAACCCACTTGTGCCACTGAATCCGCTGAACCCACTTGTGCCACTAAATCCACTGGTGCCACTGGTGCCGCTTTCTCCACTGAACCCACTTGTGCCGCTTTCTCCACTGAACCCACTTGTGCCGCTTTCTCCACTGAACCCACTTGTGCCACTAAATCCGCTCAAGCCACTATAGCCACTGCCGCCAAGGCCACTATATCCGCTGATCCCAGTAGGTCCAGTTACGTTACTGTCAGCACCTGTTGCTCCTGTTGCTCCTGTAGGTCCGGTAGGGCCTGTTGCTCCTGTTTCGCCAGTTGCTCCTGTTGCGCCCGTAGGTCCAGTTGGACCTACTGCTCCTGTTTCGCCAGTGGCTCCTGTAGCTCCTGTGGATCCTGTTTCACCTATGGGTCCAGTTGCTCCTGTTTCGCCTTGGGGGCCAGTAGCACCTGTGTTACTAGATGTGCCGGCAGGTCCTGTGTAGCCAGTTGGTCCTGTTTCGCCGTGAGGTCCGGTAGCACCTGTGTTACTAGATGTGCCAGCAGGTCCTGTGTAGCCAGTGGGTCCGGTAACCATACTGTCTGCACCAGTGGCTCCCGTTTCTCCGGTGGCTCCTGCACCAGTTGCACCTGTTTCGCCAGTGGGGCCTGTTTCGCCGTGAGGACCAGTAACACCCGTAAATCCAGTTGGTCCTGTATAGCCAGTGGGGCCTGTTACTCCGGCTGCACCTGTTACACCTGTGGGTCCCGGAGGGCCACCACTCGGACCTGTAGCACCTTGATCACCTGTTGCACCTGTAAAGCCCTTGATCCCTTGAATACCCGGAGGTCCTTGCAGCCCTTGAATACCCATAGGTCCAGTATAACCAGTGGGTCCTGTTCCGCCGCCAAATCCAGTTGGGCCAGTAACTGTGCTGGGATTACCAGTGGGACCAGTGGGACCAGTGGCTCGTGGACCTGTTGCACCAGTCTCACCTTGTGGCCCAGGCGGGCCGCCGCTTGGTCCAGTGGCACCTTGCTCGCCTGTTGCGCCCGTAGGTCCAGTGGCCCCAGTGGCCCCTGTGGCTCCAGTAGCGCCTGTATTGACTGCTGTTCCAGGAATACCAGTGGGTCCTGTGAACCCGGTAGGACCAGTAGACCCACTTGGACCGGTGGGTCCTTGTCCTGTTGGACCTGTTGGACCTGTATCTCCTGTTGCCCCGGCGCCTGTGGGCCCTGTTGTGCCAGTTGGACCAGTATTACCCGAAGGTCCGGTAACTCCTGTTGGTCCACTAGGGCCAGTTGGCCCCGTTACACCAGTTTCGCCTGTGGGACCAGTGGGACCTGTTGCTCCAGTTTCGCCAGTTGCTCCTGTTTCACCGGTGGCTCCTGTCTCGCCAGTCGGTCCAGAAAGTCCAGTGGGACCAGTAGGCCCGGTTTCTCCTGTGGGACCTTGAGGTCCAGTTTCGCCAGTTGCACCTGTCTCACCTGTGGGCCCGGGAGGACCGCCGCTGGGACCGGTTGGACCAGGCGGGCCGGGTGGTCCTCCGCTAGGACCAGTGGCGCCCTGTGGACCAGTTGCTCCAGTGCCAGGAAATCCGGTAGGACCCGTTGGACCAGTAGGACCCGTTGGTCCGGTAGGCCCTGTGGGACCCGTTGGTCCGGTAGGCCCTGTGGGACCCGTTGGTCCAGTTGGTCCGGTAGGCCCTGTGGGACCCGTTGGTCCAGTAGGTCCAGTAGGTCCAGTAGGTCCTGTGGGACCCGTTGGTCCAGTAGGTCCAGTAGGTCCGGTCGGCCCAGTAGGTCCGGTCGGCCCAGTAGGTCCAGTAGGTCCGGTCGGCCCAGTAGGTCCGGTCGGCCCAGTAGGCCCTGTTATACCAGTGTTAAATCTCCATTCTCTACGACCATCGGCATAGCTGTATAAGAAATAATTTTGGTCACTAGGAGGACTACCTAGATTTGGTTCAACCTCATCAAGGCCTACGAATTCTCTTGCTCCCGGCCCTATTAACGGCTGAGGATTTCCTGGTTGTATTGGTCCTGTAGTAGAGACCGGAAAGATTCTTACTCTACCGCTGATAAGTCTGGTCATGCCCGATCACTCAAAATGTTCCGATATTTACCCAATTTAGGTATTGGCGCTCTCAACTACGCTGAGAGTAATTTTCAACTTACCTCCAGCATCAGCTTGTACTGTGATTCTATCACCTTCTTCAAGAACCAATCTACCTGTGAGCATGCTTCTGGCATCTTCAATGGGAACCGGGCAGTTTTTGACCAACTCGGTTTCGGTAGTCTGTCTCACATGCAAAAAACTTATTTTACCAGTGGTGGTGGTCACATTGGCCACTTGCGCCAGGAGAACAATGCTGGTTACACCCGCAGGACAAGTGTAGACCACAGTTTTGTTAGCTGTGGTCAAATTTCTTGTGATAGTTCTAAACGTATTGAGAGGTATAACAGCCATTCTTGATCCTGTCCATTTATCTTGCGGGAGTATTTAAGCAAAAAGTGCCTAGCAACTCCCGCAGTTTTAGCCTGTTTGCTCGATACTGAGCACAAAGGGTGTGATCAAACCAAACAAGCTCTTGGCAAACACACGTCCGCTCAGTGTGCCGGTATTTTGGTTGATCACCAAGCCCTCACCAATGCGGAAGTCACCTTTGTGATCGGTGCTGGTATAGTAGACTCGACCACCACGTCTCATCACCACTTCGTTCTCTTGAATGGCCACGCCTCCCAATTGAGGCAAACAGGTGTTGATGTCTGTGCCGGCACCCACATATTCAAATGTGTGACTGCTGGCGCTGCATACACTGATCTGGTAGAAGTTTACCACTTCTCTGTCAAGAGGTTCATAGTCAGTACCTTCTTCAAAGCTGACCGTAGTTTCTTGGTCAATGGTATAACCTATACCAAATCCTCCGCTACCTACCAAATCTCCTGCTACTGCATCCACAAGATAGCCAACGTCTCTAGTGCAAAGTGCCAGCAGTGTGGGCGTGAGAGGCACACCAGCAAGGTAAGCGGCGATAAATCCGGCACTATTCACATAGGCTGTGATTTCGGCTTGCAAAAAGCTTTTGTTGAGTCTTATCAGCTGACTGGCACTGTTATAGCCATCCAGCGCCGGGCCATTGGTGACAATTTCGTTGATAACATCAAAAGCTAGACCAAGATTGTCATCAATGATGGCCAGATACGGAGCCAATCCAGCGATAGCTCTAATATAAATCTCCAATTGGCTGAACGCTGCTGTTGTGGGTGCCACTTGCCCTGGTGGCAATTTGCTGACCATTCCGTTCCAGTAAGCTCTACCAGCTTTGAGACTGCGAGTGATGCCACCGTGTTGCACATCATAGGCCACTGCATCAATCACGTAGCCAAGATCTCTGCTGCACTTGGTTTGGTTATAAACCAATGCTGGATAATTGGTATTGATCCATAGAATCACTGCGGCCTGAAGTGCGGCCTTGTTGCTGATTATCACACCAGCAGCAGCATCATAATTGGCTTGCAATGTAGCAGGGGTAGTGTTGATAAACCTGGTGATATTGTCAACAAATGTTTTTGTGGCTAGATCAGCAATGACACCGCCTGTGAGTCCCAAATCAGTTACCGGATTGACAGCCACTTGATAGGGAGTGCCGGGCCAGGCTGGATCCGGTATGGCACTGGTAACATTTTGAATGAGATTTCTACACCAAGCTTTGAAATAGTTGATGGCAGTAGTTGTGGCCAACAGTTGGTTGGGCCCGCTAGGCGGATTGATTACACTCTGCATACCAATCCAGTAATACTTACCAGCAGTAAAGCTCAAACTCTCATCACTCTCCATGGGAGGAACAAGAGTGTTGCCAGTAGGTACCAAAGGAGTTGCTGCACTCACTGTGTAATATCTGGGATAGAGATTGGCGATAGCAATAGCAGGAGTTCCGCCAGCACCCACCATGTCTCCGCACACTGCATCAACAATGTAACCTACATCTCGTCCGCACTTGTCTTGATCATATACAAATCCGGGATACTTGGTGTTGATATAGGCTATCACGTCTGCTTGCAAGAAGGCTTGGTTGGCTTGCAGCAGTTGACTGGTATTTTCAAGAGCTGCGATGCTTGTGCCACTGCCAATAATATAACTGATTACATCATGACAAATGCCACAGTTGGCAGCGGCTCTGATTCCACCAAAGAGTGCAACATCAGTGACCTGAGCTACAGCAGTTTGATAAGGACTGCTGGGGTATCCTGCCGGGGCTGTGGTGATGTTTTGTATCACATTGACACTAAGAGCTTTCAAATAATTTATGGCTTCTTGAGTGGCTGGTATTTGACCTGGACCAATCAAACTTACCACACCATCCCAATAGGCTCTACCGGCCTTGATGCTACGTATTATTCCGCCCACTCCGGTGTCAAGACTCACAGCATCAACCAGCAGTCCCACGTCTCTAGTGCAAAGGTCCAGTTGTGTGGGTGTGAGTGGCACACCTGCCAAATAGGTTGCAACAAATCCTGGAGTGCTCACATAGGCTCTGATTTCTGCCTGCAAAAATGCCTTGTTCAACTCTAGTAGATAACTGGCATTGTCAAATGGCGCCGTTCCCGGATTGTTGGGCTCATCATATGGTGTAGCAGAAATTTCTAGGAAACTGATCACATTTTCACAAAATGTGTCAGTGACGTCATTTATCAACACACCTAGTGCTGCTGGCGGCGGTGCCACACTGAGCGCAGGATCAAACACTTGAGGCAATGCGCTTTGATAACGCTCATTCACCAAATAGGGAGGACTACCGCTGTTGAGTGGCACCACTTGCCCTGTGGTGATAGCCTGCGCCAAGCTTTTGATGTGCCGGATGGCATCCACTGTTTCTGTAGTTTGTCCTGGAATAAGGCTGGTGTTGCCTTGATAGTAGGCCTTCCCAGCAGTAAAGCACAAACTTTCGGCATTGCCGCCAATAAATCTAACTCGTGGCCCGCTGATGTAGCTGCTGCCACCACTGGCCAACTGGATGTCTCGCAAACCAAGACTGAGATCAATCAAACAGTCTTGTCCATTTCCTTGATTGACTGTGGTAGGTGCTGCAACTGTGCTGGGCATCACGCTGTAGCTTCCTTCTCTGTCAATTGTCACTTGAGTGACACTACCAATGGCATCAACGCCAGTCACTTCCAGTCTTGTTGCGATGCCAACTCCGCCAACTATGGTAAGAATATCACCAACCTTGTAGCCACTACCGCCATTGCGATAGGTATCTGTCACTCCTGGGCTTATGGTCACAAACACACTGTTCACTTCAGCAAACACTGTTTTGAATATGATGGTTCCTGCTCGGGCTCCGCTGCCTCCGCCGCCGCTGAAGGTCACATTGGGAGTGGTACTGTAGTTTTGTCCAGGATTGTTCACTCTCACTCGCACCACAGTGCCATCTTCTACTTCACTGATGGCTGTGGCTCCGCTGCCTCCGCCCCCTTCGATTGTCACTATGGGCTGTGCAATGTATCCACCACCCTGGTTGATGAGAGTTGTGCCGATGATTGTACCAGTGTTGCTGTCGTAATCTGCAATGGCTTTGCTGGTGATAGCACCTGCACCACTTACGGTGAGCCGAGGGCTGCTGTAGCCACTGCCACCATCAGCGAGCACCACTTGCACCAATTCAAAGTTGATGCTGCAACTGAAACCTTTGCCTATGCCAGTAGTGGTTGTAGGCGCACCGCTGACCAATGGTAAGGTATCATACAAGCCTTGATCAAAAAAGGCCACAGCGGTAACTTCACCAGTAGGAGTAACTCCTGTCACTGTGAGAACGGTGGGACTGTCAGGAGCGTTAGGGTCGGGATAGGTGCCTCCTCCTATGATGATACGATCTCCTACAACATATCCGGCTCCACCGTTGTTGATGCTCACTGGAGCACTGACCGGTGCTGGCCAATTTTGTGCAGCGTAGATGATTTGACTGATTAGTGCATCTCTACCGCTGGCATCATAAATGGTCACATAGGCTCCGCCTGTGTAGAATTGTCCTCCGTCAACCACAGAGATACTAGTAATAGCACCAGTTGATGGATCAACGTTGGCTTGCACCGTGGCAGGAACACCTGCATACCCAATTGGTGCTTCAATCAACACTGTGGGTGTGGTTTGATATCCTTGTCCTTGATCAACTACTGTGACACTTTCGGTATAGCTGAATTCTTCTCCTATGGTAGCTACCAATCCCACGTAAGGTCGGCTGCTGCTCTCATCGATAGTGATATTGAGGCTTCTGTTTCTACCAGTACCAACTTTGATCTTGCCACCAAACAGATAGGGACTGATGCCGTCAGCTAAAATACCAATTGTACCAAAACTGGTGTTGCTGTTGCTCACACTGCAGGTACCGCCATTTTCTACCCATGTGCCAATATTTGTGCAGATGGTGAAGATTGAAACCAACTGTGCATAACCTTGATTGGTGATCTTGATTCCAGGGCCGCCTTGATTGAACTGGGTAAATGCATCCAGCACCATACTTCGTAGACCTTTGGCTCTGTTGCCATCAACTAGCATGCCGCCGCCTGTGCTGTTGAAGCAGGTGCAGTTCTGCACGTAGGGACTAGTAGTGATTCTACCTGCACCCCCAAATTCCTCACTGGGATAAGCGATGGCAAATCCTGGCGCCTTGCCACCTCGGAAACTGACACCTGCGATATACACTGCATTGTTGACCCAAAAGAAGTCTCCGCTGGGGTTGCCATAAAAAAGATTCACTCGGCGTAGATTGTCTCCAATAATAGCCACACGCTCAGGCACATATATTGGGTTTGCTTCCACATAGTTGCCTGCTCTCACAAAGATAGTAGTAAATGGTTTGGCGATTGCACAGGCTGCCTTGATTGTTCTTTTGGCTCTATCTTCACTCAAACCATCATTGGCATCATCACCATCTAGCGTCACATACAACACGTTGGTAACCACAGGAGCTGTGCCTACGGCTTGGCCTTGCACAATGAGGTCCCCAATTTTTACCTTGGCGCCTGTCATTTCTGCTCTCAATCTAGCTGTGTTACCACTGGGACTGGCATCCACTGTGATGGCTGGACTCTGTTCATATAGCGCACCAGGATTGCTCACATCTACCCCAATCACACCAAAACTGAGATTCACAGTGATGCCTGTGCCAGCACCGCCTGTGGCTTGGTTTTCAATCAAAGGGGGTAGGAAGCTGTAGCGTCCTGGGTCCACCACTTGCAAACCGTTTACTTCACTTGTCAAGTTGAATCGAGCGCCAAATCCACTGCCACCTGTTACCTTGTTTTGAGAGAGGTCAGGAAGTATCTCATATGGGCCTTGATTTTGAATGATCACTTGGTCAATTTCTGTATTGAATTCGGCGATCAATCCTGTGCCATTACCGCCAACAGGTGTGTTGGCCAAGATATTGGGCAGATCACGATAACTGTTGGTACCTGCAGTGGCATCAATGGTAATATTGGTTACTCTTCCGCCCAGCACTGCTCTTATCACATCATTGGTAAGAGGTGCTGTACCAAAGTTGGCCACACTGGTGCCTCCCACAGTGGAGATTGTGTAGTCTAAGTCATATTCTTGTTGACGGCCATTCTTGGTGATATAAACTTCTTGCAGTTGGCTCACATTCACAAGTTGGCTCAAATTGAAGCTGCTGGTTATACCATTGCCCACATACCAGTTTAGTCTAGCAGTAATGGTGCCGGCGGCTGGCGGTGCAACAAAAGTGATTCGTGTAGCCGGGCCTACTGTGCTGAGAGTGTAGTCTACATTGTAGGTTTGCAGTGAGGTATTCACCACCACTTGCAGATAGGGATACTCACCTGCTGCCAACAGGTAGCTCAAATCATAAGTCAATCCAACTGTGGAGAAGTTCTGCTGAAAACTCTGTAGCAGCAATGTGTCAGCTTGCACTGTGCAAACTGCCGCGTCTCCTGCACCACCAAACACTGTTACTTTGTCGCCGCTGAGGTAGCCTCGTCCTTGGTTGACAATTTGTGGATCTCGCAAGGCCACTCGGGTTACGATAATAGTAGCTGGTGCAGGACCAAATCCTCCTGTGACTGTGAGTTCGTCATTGGGTTTGTAGCCAACACCCTTGTTGTTCGGATCAATCTGTGGATTGTTTTTGATTCTCACAGTGTCTACCCGTAGGAAGGTGGGAACCATGCTGACTCCGCCTACTACTGTGAGAATATCATTGGTGAGATAGTCTTGACCTCTATTGTAGGGCACAGCCAGTATGGCGCCCATTTTGGCCACCCCGGCGGCTTGAATACCTCCCAAGGGCGGCGGCGCCACAGTTACAGCAGGCACACTGGTGTAGCCACCTCCTGGATTGTCCACATGCACACTGTTGAGCTGCCCTTTGGCATTGAGATTGAGCACGCCTTGGGCGAGAGGATTGGTGATAACATCATTGTTGAACAGCAATTGGTCAACTCTCAGCTGATTGGCCACTGTTTGAGTGCCGTCGTAGATCAAATTGCTGCTGCCAGCGAATACTCCAGCATTGTTGAACTGAATACTTTGATTGGGACCACCGGGATTGGCACTGCCAGTGGGTCCTCCAGGTCCGGTGGGTCCTCCAGGTGTGCCGGGAGTTCCTTGTGGACCTGTGCTACCCGTGGCGCCAGTGTTGGTGGCAGTGCCAGCGATACCTTGTGGTCCTGTGTAGCCTGTGGGTCCCAATCCACCAGTGGCTCCTGTGTTGGCTGCTGTGCCAGCTGGACCAGTCCATCCTGTTGGTCCATATCCACCACTTGGTCCGGTTGGTCCACCCAAAGGTCCCGTAGGACCAGTGGCACCAATGCTTACCCAACCGGTGCCTTGATAGAATTCAATTGTATCAGTGTCGAGATTGTAGCGGATCATGCCCTTGGCTGGTACCAATGGTGTGCTCACGGGTCTCTGTGCTGTGCGACCCACTGGCACTCGCATGGCACCGGTGCCAGGAATTTCAAAGCTGTTGGCCAAATCCGTGGTTCGCAATCTGGTCAACACCAAAGTGCCAGCAGGATCGCTGGTGAGTACCACAGCGTTGCTCTCTACTGGTCCTCCCAGTCTCACTGTTGTGTTTTGTAGTGTGCCTATTTCACTGGCAGCAGTGGCCAACTGAGTTTGAATCTGTGCAAAATTGTTGCGCAGATCCTGGCTGGGATTGTCACTGTTGGCTACAGGTACATTGGGATTGATGGCGTTGGGATTGATGTTGCTGGTCATCTCTACTTGCTACTCAAGATTTGTTGATATTTATGGACAGCAAACCACAAAAGCCAGCAGCTGATCCTGCCTAGTAAATACTGTTGGTGCCCAACTCTATCATGGAGGAACGCCAATTGCATAACAGAAGATTGAAACGCTCTAATAGAGCCAATCCTCGAGAAGACCGCAACACACGAGATAAACGTGTTGCCAACAACATCATTGAGCTTGATCAGTTCTCAACTCACATCAAGACCAAAGTTGATCTTGTTCCCAAAAACCTAAATCAAGAAACATATATTGATTGTCTCGAAGATCCCTCAGTGAGCATTGTGTTTGCTGTGGGTCCTGCAGGCACAGGCAAGACTATGTTTGCTACTACAGCGGGTATAGCTGCCCTAAGAAATAACGATATCAAAAAGATCATTATTACTAGGCCGGCTGTGAGCGTAGACGAACAGCACGGGTTTCTCCCAGGCACGTTGGTTGATAAAATGCAACCATGGGTTCTCCCGATACTTGATTACTTCTACGAGTACTATTCAAAAAAACAAGTTTTGACTATGATCGAAAACGGAATAATTGAAATAGTACCACTAGCTTATATGAGAGGACGCACATTCAAAGATGCATGGATAATAGCTGATGAATTTCAAAATAGCACACCAAATCAAATGAAGATGCTGCTGACCAGAATAGGAGATGGCAGCAAAATCATTGTGACTGGGGACATTCAACAACACGATCGAGGATTTGAAATCAATGGATTGAAAGATCTTATAGAAAGATTTCAAAATCAAAAAGGAATAGCCTTGTGCAATTTCAACAATGTAGATGTTGAAAGACATCCTATAATTGATACAATTTTGAAAATGTACAAGGACTAAAGTATCAAAAAGGATTGATACAAACATGGGCACTGTATCAATCCTTCTTTGATATAAATACAGCTGAGGATCGCGGCCCTGGCAGGCCCACCCCCTCTAAACGCTTTCAAGGAGCACTCAGCATGTGTATTTACGCCAATTTACGGCCACAAGGCTACTATGTCTATCAATATGTCGACCCTAGAACTCAACTTCCTTTCTATATAGGAAAAGGCTCTCGCAAAAGATTTTTGCGACATTTGTTTGAAACAGCTGATAATACTGAGAACATAAAAAAGTGGTGCTATATTCAAGGTCTTCGAAACAAAAACCTAGAACCAATCATTCAAATACTATGTGACAATATGACACAAGAAGAAGCGTATTGTCTTGAGGAATCTCTTATTATAAAATATGGTAGAGCTGATATTGATGCAAATGGTATCTTGACCAATATTTGTTTAGGACAAAGGCCTCCTCAAGCCAAATGGACAGACAGCAGAAGAGCATCACAAGGATTGCGTGTAAAGCGCATGATAAGCGAACGAAAGATTGGCGGCAAATACGAAGATGGGTATCGACGCACTCAAGAGGCGCAACAACAAAGAATCCAGCAGGGCACTCATAATCTTGTAGGAGATAACAATCCTGTCAAGAAGCTGGTTGCGCAAGGCCTCCATCATTGGCAGACCACCTACAGCAATCAGGCCAGACTTACTGCTGGCACTCATCCGTCACAACAAAAATCAACGTGTCCGCATTGTAACAAAACAGCCAGCATTGCCAATATCAAGAGATGGCATCTAGAGCACTGCAGGCTGAAACAGTAGATTGCGGAGAACAAGACTAAACTTGTAGACTACTAAGGGTAGAACCATAAATATCATAAAATTGGGCACTTTTGATAGATATGGTTCTACTTCACGAAAATCTCGCCACTGAAATAGTCAACAAGCTGGCCAAAAAACCAGATCTTGTAGATATCATGATAGATGTGGAAGACTACCTAGACAACAGCAGCTTGTATGTGTTTGACAACTGGATCAAAGGTGTTCTGGTAGCTGGTCCCATTGTCAAAAAGTATTGGGTAGAAGTGGCATTCAAATATGACTTGCATGACATGCCAGACCCGGAAGGAGCACTGCGACTGATTCCGCATGGCACCAAAGTGAGCTTCAAAAAAGCCGAAGAGTTGGTTCCTGTGAAGATCAAGACACCCGACGACTACGAGCCCGGAACCAAGAAGCCGCGAATGAAGAAGAAGCGAGTGTGGTTGGTTTATATGCGGATACCACGTCGCTTTGTGGAGGCTGTGAACCAAGACATGCTGGATCAGTATGATGACGAGGCAGAAAACAGTGAAGAAGCTGCTGATCAATTGAGCAAGGGAACCACACTATGAGCTTGATCAACGAAGGTCTCAAAAAAGGTGATCTAGAGGGCATGGTATTGCCCATGATGAGCATCGACGAGTTCAGTTCAAAGATTGATGATCGCACAGTAATAGTGGTGGCCTTCTACAGTTTTGAAGAAGATCCCGCTCATGATCTCGCAAATTTTATAGAGCGCAGTCCCACTCAAGTGCTGGACACCGACGTGAGCCCAGCACCCAGCAAAGAGGGTTACTATGTGACCTTTGTTGAGTTCAAAAGAACCAGTCAGTTTCCTCAACGCTTGATTGCCATTCTCAAAGAAGTTACCAATCTCACAAACATCACCAATTGGCAGTTTACCAGTTTCCGTTTGCCCAAAGGCAAAGTACTGCCAGTGAACAATGAGAATTTGGCCAAGTGGGTGGATCTCAAACCCAAGGCAGCCACTGACAAAGAACGCTTGCAGGAGTTTTTGCAGGCCAGCAGCCTCAGCGATTTTGAACTCGCCGAACAAAGTTTGACTCTGCTCCGCGAGGGCACAGTTGCCAACTATCAGTTTGCAGGTTTTGAATTTGAGCAAGATGACACTCCCAGCTGGAGCACACAGGCAGCAGCTCATGCGTTGCGATTGAGCCGAATGCTGGATGGTCCCTATCAAGTGCATCCCTTTGAACAGCATTTGATAGTAGAGAACACAGAAACCAACACAATTTTGGTATTGAAGACCAACATCACTTGAACTTGTGCAGTGGGTAGACTACAATCTAGTCTACTCAATTGCGCTCAAATATGGTAGCTGTTGGTTGCTACTGGCGGAAGGGATGGGAGATCCATCAGGAACGCAAACAAATGGGCCTGCGCAAGGCTCGACCGGGAAGAACCGCTTATCTCCTTTGACCTAAAACTCTCGAGTGCGAGCCCGGAATATGTGTGCGGTGTGGAGACCCACACACAACAAATCATCTCTTTGATGTGATGCATCAAAACAAATGGATCGCTCTGATTGGTCATTGTCAACGATCAGGAATCTTTCGGCTCAAGCACTCAGTGGTCGAAAGGTTCTGCCGCTGCTGAATCCACCTGGATTCGAGATAGCCAATTGCTCTCTAAAAGAGACTTCGGTACCGAGCAACCGCCGAAGCTAGACAAGTTGTCTGGGATTGGACTGCTGTGCTCTCAAACGGCGCCTAGTCAAGGTCGCATTTGCGTGTTCTATCTCCCTAGTTTGTCTAGGGAGAGTATGGTCTCTCAACACCTGTCAAGTATCGCTAGTTCCATCAGGTCATGTTGCAGTTTCAATCACAATATGAGTGCTGCAAAATATCATTCTATCTCCATTGACATAGAATTCAAACGTGTTATCTTATGCTCATCAATCAAACATGCGTTGTAGAATCAAATGCTGCCTGTAGAAAGACTGAAATTTCCCATTGAACCTCTGGTAAAACAGATGTTGGATCAATTGCCAGAGGCGGTGTGGACCAGCAAGAAGAGTACATTTCTGGATCCAGCTATGGCTGGTGGGCAATTCCTTGTGGAAATTGAACGCAGGCTTCGTGCTGCTGGTCACAGCGACAAGAACATCTCAGAACGAGTGTGGGGCTGCGAAACCAACATTGTACGAGTGAACTACGCTCGCAATAACAAAAAATTGGTTGCTAAAAATCTGTTTATCAGCAACTTTCTTGACTACAATTGGGGCACTATGAAATTTGACGTGATTGTGGGTAATCCACCCTATCAAAGCTCAGACAGCAGCCTAAACCTCTGGCCGCTTTTTGTGGAAAAAAGCTTTGATATGCTCAAGCCCAACGGCTTTCTTGGCATGGTAACACCTGCCACTTGGATGCGGCCCAGCAATGACATCAAGCGATCAAAAAAAGAGGGTGGAAGTCGTCAAATCTTTGCTGATTTTATGCAACCTTATCAAACCAAGATGGTGGATTGTGGCACAGCCAAGAAGTATTTCTCAGTGGGCAGCACTATCACCTGGTACGTGATTCAAAACAAAGCAGCAGATACCAAAACGACAATTGTGGATCACACAGGTCTCACCACGCAGGTAGATCTCAGAAACTTTGGTGTATTTCCTCTATCTGCTGATGTGCTCACTATTGAGATTTTTGAACGACTTCAGGCTCCGGGTGACAAATTCAATTTCAAGGGTATTCGTGGTGCTGGACGAGAAGATCTAGAGCACCAAGCCAAGAAGAATCGAGAATACCGCTATCTCTATGTGGGCGGGCAATATAGCCAAAAGAACTTCAACCAGGATCTAGGCTGTGTGGCCTGGTGGAGTCGAGTTCCTCATCCCGACTTCAGCCGCCCCAAAATTATTATCAACTACATTGGTGATATACATCCCTATGTGGACGATGGAAACGCTGGCATGCAGTACTGCCAGGTGCATTTCCTTGACAACAAGAAACAAGCGGCAAGTGCCAGCAGTGTGGTCAACAGCAAGCTTTGGCGTTATGCGTATAAATTTGTACGTTTTGGTATGCACAATGAGGCTGGAGTTCTCAATAGTTTTGGCATTCCTCCTCTAGATCGCGTCTACACAGATCAAGATCTCTATCAATTCTATGGGCTTGCGCAGCACCACATTGAAAAGATTGAGAAATTTTTTGGTTGACAAGCTGCTGGATCCTGCTATAATGCCTGGGTAAGATGGAGAACATACCAATGCCAAGTGTGTGGACCAAGCTGGAAAACAACGCCTATCAGAACCGTGAGCCCTATCCCATCAGGCCACGCAAGCCTTTTCTTAGCAAGACAGCTACGCCTGCAGAAATCCGGGCCTATGCTGATCAGCTGGAGCAGTATGAGGAAGAGCTGCGTGGCACAAGGGAGCGCATGGCTGCCTACAATGCACGTACCGCTGCTCTCGAAGACGAGTTTCGAGCTGATCTGGAAGAATACTACGGCATGACCGGTCATCCCAAGGCTGACCTGCTCTATGGCAAGAGCTGGGAGCATGGTCACAGCAGTGGGCTCAGCGAGGTGGCCAACGTCTACAGCGACCTAGTTGATCTTGTTCTCTAGCACGGAGGCAGGTTGGTGACAGACATGGACGCCAACCAACCAGCCAGAGTGAGAGCCTCGAGACACCGTTTGCACGAGCAAATCTCGTGGTGCAGTGCCAATCTACCCAATGGCAGCTGGCGATGTTTTGTGAGCCACTTTTGGTTTGCGGATGCCGCCACTGCTGCCTATTTTGCATTGATGTGGAGTGAGCAAATTGACCAATGTTCGTGAGATGCGTGAGGAGTTTCTCCTGCACAGCAACAGCGACCGGAATGTGCATGACAATCTCAAGAGCTTGAGTGTGCCCGAGCTGAGAGAGCTCAGTGAAAACAGCACCTATGAGTTTGAGGTCCTGTGCCTCAATGTTCTAGGAGATCTCAACATCGGCACCATCATACGGAGCAGTCATCTGTTTGGCGCCCGTAGGGTTACCATCTTTGGTCGCAGGCGAATGGACAATCGCGGCCTAGTGGGCGCTCAAAACTACACAAAGGTTGAGCGTGTGGAGGCCCTTGAGGAGGATGGTGTCACCATCAACCCATCAGCCTTTTGGCGCTATCTTGACCAACATCGGCTCTATCCCATCTTTGTGGAGCAGGGCGGAAGCAATGTGTATCAGTTTGACTGGCTTGAGGCAGTGTTTGCGGCCAGGAAGCTGGGCGCCTCGTTGTGCCTTGTTTTGGGAACCGAGAACAGCGGAATTCCCAACAGTATTCTCAAGGACGCAAACATGATCAGTCAGGCTGTGAGCATTCCCCAGCGTGGCGTGATAAGATCACACAATGTGAGCATGGCCTTTTCGGCAGTGTGCAGTCAGATGATTGGCCAGCTTGGTTGGTATTAAACTTGTTGACATAGAACAGGTTCTAAAATATAAACATTTTGAGCGTGGTGCTCAAAACACAACAGCAGAGCCAAACCAGCTGTTGTGCTTCAACTCCAAACAGTGCCATAGAGAGCACAAGGAGAAATACGATGGCTCGTAACTTTGATATCGCTCAGCGTGCATATGACCAGAAATTTGTTGTGTGGAGCGAGCAGGACAATCCCGAAGTTGATCGGGATTGGTATATCAAGAATAGCCTACCCGTGCCCCAGATTTGGGTGCCAGTGGCTGTTACGTTTACCAAGGAGGCTGCCATCCGCGCTACCAAGCAGCTTCAGGGACGTTCTTGAGGCTTAGCTGCTGCTAGGCTTTGAGAGATCAAGTTGAGAATGGCACTCTTGGTGGTTGGGTCCACCAAGAGTGCCTTTTCAATTTCAGCATCTGGAAACACAGCCACCACTTGGCGCTTGGCATCTTCCTGGTCCACGGCTTCAACAAACGCCAGCAGTTTTACATCATTGATATAGTGCTGTTCCAGTTGCTCTAGTTTTTCCGCGTTTTGTTGAGAAAAAGCAGCAGCAATCTCATCTCTATTCAAATCTCCAGGATTTTGTGGATCTCGGGGCTTGTATCGGCTTCCTTGACTCAAAAACCAAAAATCCCATGGTGTGGTAACTGGATCTGCCAACCATGTGTACCAACTGATGTAGAAGCTTTGCGTGATCACGGCCTGTTTGCTCCTTTGCAACCTAAATAACTATAGATTATATGGCAGGAGCAGTTATGAATCTATTTGACGAATTTCAGAGCAGTTACCAGGCGGAGCAGCACTCAGAAATGAGCCTGCAACAGTATCTGGAATTGTGCGGTAGTGAGCCATTGGCTTATGCCACTGCTGCCGAACGGATTTTGGCAGCCATTGGTGAGGCCCAGATAGTGGATACCAGCAAAGACGACCGGTTAGGCCGCATCTTCATGAATAGAACTGTGAAGCTGTATCCTGCCTTCAGTGACTTTTATGGCATGGAAGAAACCATTGAGCGAGTGGTGGGCTACTTTACTCATGCTGCACAAGGTCTCGAAGAAAAGAAACAAATACTCTACCTGCTGGGACCAGTAGGCGCTGCCAAAAGCAGCTTGGCCGAGAAGATCAAGAGCTTGGTGGAAACCTATCCCATCTATGCGCTCAAAGCTGGCGACACCATCAGCCCTGTGTTTGAAAGTCCACTGGGACTTTTTGATCCCAACAAACCAATCACTAAGAAACTGCAAGAAACTTACCAAATTCCCAGCCGCTACTTTACCGGATTGCCCAGTCCTTGGGCCGTGAAGAGACTGGGAGAGTTTGGTGGTGACATCACTCGATTCACTGTGGTCAAGCTGTGGCCCAGCAAGCTGAAGCAGGTGGCAGTGGCCAAAACTGAGCCAGGCGATGAAAACAACCAAGACATCAGCTGCCTGGTTGGCAAGGTAGACATTCGTCAACTGGAACACTACAGCCAAAACGACCCAGATGCCTACAGCTACAGCGGTGCTCTTTGCCGAGGCAACCAAGGCGTAACTGAGATGGTTGAAATCTGGAAAGCACCCATCAAGGTGCTGCATCCCTTGCTCACTGCCACACAAGAAGGCAACTATGTGGGCACAGAAGCCATTGGTGGCATCCCCTTCAACGGCATCGTATTTGCTCACAGCAATGAGAGCGAATGGCAGACCTTCCGCAACAACAAAAGCAACGAAGCTTTCCTGGACAGAATCTGTGTGATCAAGGTGCCCTACTGCCTCCGCACCCAAGAAGAACAGCAGATCTATCAAAAACTGCTACAACACAGCAGCTTGGGCAATGCACCCTGCGCACCAAAAACACTGGAAGTGTTGAGCCAGTTCTGTGTGCTCACTAGATTGAAAACACATGAGAACAGCAACATGTGGAGCAAGATGCGGGTCTACAACGGCGAGAACATCAAGGACACTGATCCACGTGCCAAAACCATTGTGGAGTATAAGGAAACAGCTGGTGTAGACGAAGGCATGAGTGGCATCAGCACACGCTTTGCATTCAAGATCTTGAGCCAAACCTTCAATTTTGACACCACAGAAGTGGCTGCTGATCCTGTGCATCTCATGTATGTGTTGGAGCAGGCCATCAAGAGAGAACAGTTTCCCGAAGAGCAAGAGAACAAGTATCTGGAGTATATCAAAGAGAGCATCGCTCCCAGATATATCGAATTCCTAGAGAAAGAGCTGCAAAAAACCTATCTCGAAAGCTATGATGAATATGGCCAGAATATTTTTGACCGCTATTGTGCCTATGCTGATGCATGGATCAGCGACAGCGACTACAAAGATCCCGACACTGGTCAAATGCTCAACAGAGAAGTGCTCAACAGAGAGCTAGAAAAGATTGAAAAGCCTTCGGGCATTGCAAATCCCAAAGACTTCCGTCACGAGTTTGTGAACTATGTGCTACGTGCAAGAGGCAGGAAGGAAAACGCTGGCAGCAATCCCAAGTGGACCGACTATGAGAAGTTCCGTCAAATCATTGAGAAGAAGATCTTCAGTTCAACCGAAGAACTGCTGCCCATAATCAGCTTTGGTAGCAAGAAGAGCAGTGAAGACATGACCAAACACGAAGGGTTTGTGAATAGAATGAAGGCTCAAGGCTACACAGCCAGTCAATGCCGTCGCTTGGTAGAATACTACATTCGTCAAAGCAAAAGCAACTGATGAGTGCAATTATTGATCGTAGGCCAAACCAGGGTCAAAAAAATCTAGGCAACAGGCAACGATTTATCAGACGCAGCAGCGACCACATCAAACAGGCCATACGCAAGAACATTGGCAACAGGAGTATTGCTGACACTGCCAGTGGGGAGAAAGTAAAAATCCCCATTGACACCATTCGTGAACCCACTTTTGGTCACAAAAACGACAGTGGTGTCAAGCGCGGCGTGCTGCCTGGCAACCGGGACTTTGTGCCCAATGACACCATAGAAAAGCCCAGCGGCGGCAGCGGTGGACAAAGGGGCAACAAAGCCAGCAACAGCAGTGAAACCTTTGAAGACGAATTCAGTTTTGTGCTGACCAAAGACGAGTTCTACGACATTCTGTTTGAAGATCTCGAACTACCCGACATGGTCAAGAAACAGCTCAAGCGCAGCAACAACTGGGAAGTGAAGAGGGAAGGCATCAGCACTGCGGGCAATCCCAGCAATCTCAATGTTATACGCACAATGAAACAGAGTTTGGGTAGACGCATTGTGTTGAGAAAACCCAACGAGAAGAGGGTGGCAGAGATTGAAGCTCTGCTGGAGCGAGAAGATCTACAAGAGGAAGAAAGAGCAGCTCTTGAACAAGAACTGGTCAGTCTACGTCGGCGAGTAAGTGCTGTGAGCTACGTGGATCCCATCGACCTACGCTACAATGTGTTCAACAAAAAGAATGTGCCCAGCACCACAGCAGTGATGATCTGCATCATGGATGTGAGTGGCAGCATGGATGAGAACAAAAAGGATCTGGCCAAGCGATTCTTTATGCTGCTGTATCTATTCTTGCAAAAGAAATATGAGAGAGTGATCATTGAGTTTGTGAGGCATCACACTGAAGCAGAGCGAGTAACTGAAGAAACCTTCTTCTACGACAAGCTCAGCGGCGGCACCATGGTCAGCAGTGCGCTGGAGTTGGCTGTGGAGATCATCAACGAAGACTACAATCCCAACAGCTACAACATCTATGTGTGCCAAGCCAGTGACGGTGACAACTACGACAGCGACAACTACAAGTGCAGGCAATTGCTGAGTGACCAACTGCTGCCACTGGTGCAATATATGGCCTATGTGGAGATCAGTGACCCACGTGACATACACGAATACCCACTGCTGGCCTACACCAATACCAAACTCTACAACACTTATCAATCAGTGGCTGCACAAAACAACAGGTTGCAGTGTGCCAGAGCTTGGCAGCCCAGCGACATCTACGCTGTATTCAGGGCACTGTTTGAGAAACGATAGGACCACAAGATGACACAACTGCTCTATCAAGGTCATGACTGGGATTTCTCCATGCTGGAACGATGCCTGGAGGCTGTGGAGGAGATAGGAACCCAAGATTTGGGCATGAGTCTCTATCCCAATCAAGTGGAGATCATCAGCAGCAATCAAATGCTGGATGCCTACAGCAGCACTGGCATGCCCATCATGTATAATCACTGGAGTTTTGGCAAGCGACTGCTCCGTGACACAGCAAGATATCGCAAGGGTCACATGGGACTGGCCTACGAAATTGTGGTGAATACCAATCCTGCGATCGCCTACCTTATGGAGGAAAACACAGCCACCATGCAACTCCTAGTGTTGGCCCATGCCAGTGTGGGTCACAATTTCTGTTTTGCAAACAACTACATGTTCCGCGAGTGGACAGATGCTGATGCCATAGTTGACTATCTCAACTTTGCAAAGAAGTATATCAGCGAATGCGAGGAAAAATATGGCATTGACGCTGTTGAAAGAATACTGGACAGTTGTCATGCACTGCTCAGTCATGGTGTTGACAAGTATCGCCGCGCACGCAAGCTGAATGCACGACGAGAAGCTGATAGACAAAAGGAGCGCATGGAGGAATGGGAACGCAACCAAACAGAAATGTGGTATGCTCTTGATCCCAACATCAAGAACCGACGTCCCAAAGAAAAACAACTGCTGGATGAGCCCGAAGAAAACATTCTCTATTTCCTAGAGAAAAACAGTCCCATTCTCAAGCCATGGCAGAGAGAAATACTGCGCATCAATCGCAAGATCAGTCAATACTGGTATCCGCAGATTTTTACCAAAGTGCTCAACGAAGGCATAGCCACCTTCACTCATCACTACATTCTAAATCGTCTCTATGATCAGGGCAGGATCACCGACGGGCACATGATGGAGTGGCTCAGCAGTCATGCCAATGTGGTCTATCAGCCCAACTATGACAGTGCACACTACAGCGGCATCAATCCCTATGCCTTGGGCTTTGCAATCTTTCAAGACATTCGTAGAGTTTGCGAGAATCCCACAGAGGAAGATCGCCTGTGGTTTCCTCAAACAGCAGGACAAGACTGGCGTGAGGTGGTACGCAGTGCTGCCACTGACTATAGAGATGACAGCTTTGTTCAACAGTGGCTCAGTCCTCAAGTGGCAAGAAATCTCAAACTGTTTGCTATTGAAGATGACAGTCAAAAAAGTGACATCCGGGTGACCAGCATACACAATCCAGAAACTTTTGCTCAATTGAGATCTACCTTGGCTCAACAGTATGATCACAACAGCAATCAGCCCAACATACTGGTCACAGCAGCTGACCTACAGGGAGACAGATGTTTGCGACTGGAGCATCGTAGGCATCTCAACAGAGAACTGGACAGCAACACTGACGTACTGATCCGTCACATTCAACGTTTGTGGGGCTTCCCTGTGCGATTGCACAGTGTGGACAGCAACGGCACAGTGCAAAATATCTATCAAGCCACCTAAATAGAACCAAGGCAGCTACCAAGGAAGAATGGGAAAAGAAGACTACATTCAATTGCAAGGAACAGTGATAGAGGTGTGCCCCAATGCACTGTTTCGAGTAAAGCTAGAAAACGACCTAGTGGTATTGGCGCACATCAGTGGCAAGCTGCGTATCCACAATATCAACATCAACAATCTCGACACTGTTACTGTGGAGATCAGCAGCTATGATCTCACTCGTGGACGCATAGTGTATCGACAAAAACGACTACGCTAGACTTGGTTGTCTTCAAACCAAGCTTCGATTACCCGGAGATTGTTTTGTAGTCTTGTGTCATCTGGCGTCTTAGCTAGTGCATCCCTGGCATGATTTCGTGCCTCATCTCGCAGTCCCAAATTCCATGCGCCAATGGCGGCCAAGTCATGTGGCAGATAGTTCCAGCTTTCTTCGTTGCAGGTATAGTCCATGGGATGGTTGGTGATGGCCAATGCACGCTTGGCATACTTGTAGCAGTCACTCCAGTTGGCCTGTTGATAGTAGTGACGTGCCAGTTCAACAAGAGGTTCTCTGTGATTGGGTGTTTCTAGGCAGGCACTCTTGAGCCAATAGATCTTGTTGGCTTCGTCAACCTTGGCCAAATTTTGCATGGCCAGTCCTCTCTCAACATTCCAGCAGGGCATGGTGAGAAATTCTTTGTAGGTTTCGATGCTCTTGTCATTGATACCTCTATACATGTATTCTCTACCAAGATAGGCTCGCATACGGGCATCGTGCGGGGCTTCTCTCACAGCTTCTTCTAGTAGTTCAAGATCGCCTGTTTTATGTTTGAATTCTGGATAGTGTAGGATTCTCAGTTCGTTGCACCAGCTTTGATGTTCTGGCACTCTGCTGCACAAGCCCTCATGAGTCGCTCCTACCCAGTAGTAACCCTTCCTTGCATGTATTCTGTCACCATGCCATTGACGCCCTGGTGATCCATCTGAGTTCCAGTTCCAGATGTAGGTATATCGCAGTCGAGTAGTTTGCTCTGTCCAGCTCTTTTCCAGCAGTTGTCGCCAGCCTGTGTCTAGACGCTCATCCATGTGCAAACATATCAACACATCTGCATCAGCGGGCACCAAAGCCATGGTCACGTTGTAGGCCAAGTCAAAACGCCAAGGACTGATCAAACCGTCATGCACTGTGACACCAGCATCTAGCAAGATCTGTTTGGTATTGTCTGTGCTGCCAGTGTCGAGAACAACTCGATAGTCTGCATCTGCACAACTTGCAGCCCAGGCAGCAGCGTTCTTCTCTTCGTTTTTGGCGGGACTATAGATGGCAATCTTCATTTTGTTCTCACACTAGATAGTTTTTGTTTTTGAGGTCATCTACATCGTATTCAAAATGCGGATAGGTGATGTAGTTCAGGCACATGCTGCAACTGGGAGGATTTCCCATCATCTCCGGATCCCAATGTATGGGACTCACCGGCCATTTTTGCATCCACACCAGGTGCGGAAGTTGAGCACGACCATAGCTGAGATTTTTGGCATGCACTCGGGGCTGATTGGCAGCAGGCACAGTTGCAAAACTGGCGTCAATGGTATTGAGCAGTCGTCCGTGAGCGGGATCGTTGATGCTGCTGCGAGCGCGATTGTGTATCAATGCTCGTAAAAAGTAGTCGCCATCATGGTAGAAACTGGGACAAAATCTTTCGTCCCACAAACCAATAGCCCTTGTAGCGTCAGCTGTTTGAACAATTACTGCATCACCTACCCCTTGCGTGACAAAGTTGTAGTTATCCAGCAACCCGCTCACAATGGTGCTCCACTGTGGAGACCACAACACATCATCTTGACTGGTTATCACAATGTCAGCTTGTGGATTGACCAAGCTGCCAAATCCATGTATCAAAGCTTGATTCCAGTTTCTAGCCAAATGACCCAAACTGTTGTCGCTTCTCAAGCGATTGTGCCACACACGCACCTTGCCTAAGTATTCAAAGTCAAGTTCAAAGTTGCTGTGATTGTTGATGATGTTGACTTCTAGATCAAAATCATTTGGGTTCCATCCCAAGAAGAGACTGCGTAGATTGTTGTGCAGATCTTCTCTGTTGTTGTAGGTCACTATCCACAAACTGGCTCTCATCACAGTTGATCTCCCATGCTGTCACGAACAACCTGCAGATTGTTTTGAATGCGTTGATCATCGGGTGCCAGTTGAGCCGCTGTTGTGATCAATTCCACTGCCTTCTGTTTGAGACCAAGATTCCATGCTGCAATCCCAGCCAAGTCATAGGGCTTGGCACCCCAAGCTTCTGCGGTTTCTAGATAGCTGTTGCTCTTGTGAGAGATTGAGATGGCCTGCATGGCATTGCTCATACACTGCAACCAATCAGCTGCGTGATAGTAATGATCAGC
>JACCDP010718178.1_pt1 | contig 23622 bp, 41 predicted proteins | sample 7445841 | NCBI WGS metagenome assembly JACCDP01 (sample SAMN15323441, study PRJNA562643) | freshwater metagenome | isolation source: river surface water | place: USA:Blue River Watershed | collected 2017-08-17
ACAGTTGACGCTGCTGACGCACTTAAGTTCGTCGCAACAGTTGACACAGGAACAGCAGTTTCTGTAACCACAACAAACGCAACAATCGTGTCTGCACTACACACATCTGCTGCACCAGTAGCAGCGACATCAGGATCATCATCTTTGACAATCGCAACTGGTACAGGAACAACTGCAACATTCTATGTCTACACAAAGACAACAGCAATTGGCACAGTTGTAATCAACAACGGTGGAACAACTCTTACATACTATGTACAGGGTACTGCTGGTAAGATTAACAACCTAATTGTAAATGCTCCAGCATCAGGTGCTGCAGGTACAAAGCAGGACATTCTTGTTACAGCAACAGACATATTCGGAAACAAGGTTTCTGGCAAGTCTCTTACTGCAACAGTATTTGCTGCAACAGCAACACTTGATTCAGCAACAGCATCAACAGGTGCTACACTTTCAGACTTTGGAGTTGCAACATTTAAGGCAACTCTTCCAACTACTGGAAATCGTGCACTAGTTATGTTTGCTCCAACAACATCATCTGATGCAGTAGCAGGGGCCGTAACAGGTTTGACTGCTCCAACACTTGCACCATTTGCAGAGATTACAGTTCGTGATCTTGCAGGAGAACTTGCTGCACAGATTTCTGCAAGAGTTTCTGCTGAAAATGCATTAGCAAATGCAGTAAATAAAGCAGCAGCAGATGCTGCTACCGCTAAGTCAGTTGCAGATTCAAATGCACTAATTGCAGCAGCAGAGATTGCTAAGTTAAAGGCAGAGGCTGCTTCAGCCAAGATTGCTTCTGATGCAGCACTTGCTGCTAAGGATGCAGAAATTGCTAAGTTAACAGCAGATAATGCTAAGGCACTTTCTTCTCTTAAGAAGGCATTCAACACACTTGCAAACAAGTGGAACAAGAAGAATCCAAAGGCAAAGGTTACTTTAGTTAAGTAATTATTCCAACATTAAAGGGGTTGCCAATTACGGTAGCCCCTTTTTTGTGCAATAAAATGGTATAATCATCCTATCAGACATCATGTCTGCAAGGGGGAAGGCAAATAAAACGATTATTACGAATAGCAGTAGCAACATTGTTAGCCTTCGGATGGCTATTCATAGCCCCAACAGAGGCTCATTCTGACGACCCCCTAACTATTGCAGCCCAAGAAATACAAGAACTCAACAATAGTATAGACGACCTTGGCTACCAAGATGATTTAATAGATCTTATAGACATAGCAGAAAATAAGTTTACCTATGCCAAAAATGCGATGGAACTTAGAGATGATGCCAATGATGCCTATGATGATGCAGTAGAAGCAGAGGCTGTAGCCTTAGAAGAAATGAATCTTGCACAATCTAATGTAGATGGTCAGACAGAAACAGTAGCCTTGGCCCTTGAACACAAAGACAACGCATTTGAAGAAAAGAATGACGCTCAAGATGCACTCAGCATAGCCAATATTAATGTTCAAACCACACAGTCAAATATGCAGAGCGCTGGTGGATCAGGACTTTCCTATACGGTTTATAACCTATTAAGAAATGGAAGTGTAGCAGTTCCTGGATCTGTTATATGTACTGGCACTTGGAACTCAAACTCAATGAACCTACCAGTATGTGGAAGATATGAAGATATTATAGTGAAGTTTACTGGCAGAATTACTGTTCCAGATCACTGGACCTCTACATATTTTGCAGGGTACACAGACGATGGTTTTAGAATGTATGTTAATGGACAACTTGCTGTCAATAACTGGGTCGAACAGGGTGTTACCTGGAGTGATTACTCTCCAGTGTATGATGTTAGTGAAGACAAGACTTTAGATGTAGAGATATGGTGGTATAACGGTGGAGGTCCAGGATCTTATCATCTTGGATGGGCTATTCCTGGAGGATGGACTGGAGCAGGCTGTGATTATACTGGTGGATGGGGAGTAGGATTTAGTTGTAACCTTAATACTTTTTCTTCTGGATCTGGACCAACTCAAGCACAGGTAGATGCATACAATAATGCAGTTGCAGATAGACAAGAAGCACAAGAAAATTATAACAATAAGTTAGCAGAATATAATGACAAACTAAATGTTTATAACCAAGAAGTACAAACCTTACAAAACCTAACATCAGAGTTAGAGGATGCTACCCAAAACCTCACAAGCGCAACCCAAAACCTAACAAATGCTTTGTCTGAAAAGAACAACTCTATTTCTGCTTTTAATAGTGCAATGAATGATGTTAATGCTGCAATTGATGACGCATGGCGTTACTATGATGAGCAGTCACAAAGAGAAATCCAAAGAGCAATAGCACAGGCAGCCGCCGCTGCAGCAGCAAACCAACCCAAGCCTGAGCCACCACCATCACCAAAGCCAACTGCAGAACCTGAAAAGCCAAAGCCTTCTCCTCCGCCAACAGAAGAGCCAAAACCAGAACCAACCAAGCCTGCAGATCCAAAGCCAGAACCTCCAAAAGAAGATCCTAAACCAGAGCCACCAAAGGAAGAACCTAAGCCTGAGCCTACAAAGCCAGAGGAGCCTAAGCCAACACCTGCTCCAAGCCCTGAACCAAAGCCAGAGCCCACTCCAGAGCCTCCTGTTGAGCCTTCTCCAGAGCCTAAACCACTTCCAAGACCAGACTTTAAGCCAGCAGAAAATATTGATCCAGTAATTAAGGATGCAGAGTTAGCAGCACTGATTCCAGAAAAGGGTAGCGGAACAGCAGAGGATCTATCTGGAGTTATTGCAAACCTTACAAGCAAGGATAACAAATTAGTTAAACTTTCTCCAGAGCAGACAGCAGCAGTCAGCCAAACACTCAAGGCTTTGACTCAAGAAGCAAAGCAAGAACTTGCATCAGACCTTGGTATTTCATCAGCAGAAGTTGCAAAGGTAGCAGAAGCAATGAAGTCAGATCCAGCAGTAGCATCAGCATTTGTTGAGTTCGCAGAAAGAGCAGGGGATGCAGGAGAAGCCCCAATGCCATTTACATTAGCAGATGCAGTAACAGAAGTACAAACAGAAGCATTTTTAGCAGACCCACTTGGAGCAGTATTTGAAGTGGATGTTACAGAACTCCTATCTAATTTCTCTGAATTAGGTATGGATATGACAGACGATCAGAGAGAAAAGGCCCAAGAAGTAATTGTTCCAGTAATCATTGTTTCACAGATTGCTAGTACGATGATTGGGATGAGGAGGTAAGAATGAAAATAATAACAAAGATTGTGAAGGGATTCTTCACATGGCTTAAAGACGCAGGCATGGAAGTAATTGCACAAGCATTTACCCTCCTTGGATTCTTTATCGCATGGTTAACCCTAACAGGATCAGCCAGAGACATTGTTGGTATTGCAACACTTGCAGTAACAGTGGTTTGGTTAATTACAATCCCGCTAAGAAAGGAGGACTAAAATGGCAACTAAGAAAGTAGTTGTGGCTCCTAAAAAAGAAAGCCCACAAAAAGCCCTTTCTAATATATTAATGCGTATCGTAGCAGTGTTTGCTGCTTCTGGTCTATCAGTACTTGGTGCTGGAGCCGTAGTAGGAATTGACACAATTCAGGCAGTTATGCTTGCAGGTCTGCTTGGCGTAGCAAGTGTCATTGAGAGGCTTGCAAGAGCCTTCCTAGACGATGGAAAACTTACATTGGCAGAAATCAATGATGCGTTTAAGACGGTAGACAAAAAGGCTAATTAGTCATTATTGACTATAGTTGACAGCCCTCTCTGGGTGATGGTATACTTGAATATATCTATCTGGAGAGGGCTTTTGCCATGACTTGTATTGCTGTAGTAAAACATGAAGATAAAATCTACATGGCTGGAGATCGTGGAGCATCAGATGATGGAACTATTTTAGCACTTGATGCGCCAAAAGTTTGGAAGATAGGTCCATACCTTATTGGATACGCAGGAGCCATGGACGGAGAAAGAATCCGTTATAACTTTAAACCATCAGCACCTAATATTAAAGACACGGATAAGTTTATGCAGACAAGATTTATTAAAGAACTTCGTGAGTTTTATAATGAGTTCTGGGTTGACACATCTAAAGATGGAGATCTGGGTTTGATTATTGCAGTTCGTGGAGAAATCTATGAGCATAGTTCTGCAGACATGTCTTTATCTAAATACACACTACCATATCTTGCTATGGGATCTGGAGCAGAATATGCATACGGAGTTCTTTATGCAACAGATAAACAAAAAAATGCAAGGAATAGAGTAATGCAGGCGGTTAATGCTGCAATTAAATTTAGCCCATCATGCATGGGTCCAGTTGACATCATAAGCGCTTAGGAGTATACTTAGTATATGAGCGAAGAATTTGAAGAAATCTTAAAAGATATTCAGAATGTTGAGTCAGATTTTGATGAATTTGAGATTTGGCTAGAAAACGGAATTGAGCGGGGATGGGTAACAGAGCCGTTCTGCAATACTCATGAAGGAGATCCCTACATGACAGAAGAAGAGCAAGAAGAATGGGAAGCAGGGGGCGACCCATGTCAGGTAGTTTTAAAAATCAAACAATAACAAACAAGGAGAAAACAATGAAAAAAGCACTACTTGCAGTACTATCAATTGCAATTGCATTTACAGCAATGCAGCCATCACAAGCACAAGATCAGAAAGTTTTAGCAGTTATTGACACTGCTATTAATTCTGCAAACTTTAGTTCAATTATTCATGAGGTATGTTTTACAACTTCAAAGCCTATGTCTTGCCCTAACGGACAGTTGTTCATGGAAGGTCCAGGATCAGCATCTGCTCCATGGCCTAAATCAATCAACAATGGAACATACCATGGAGACTCTATGGTAAAGGCTGCTCTTGCAACAGATCCAAACCTCAAGATTGTTTTTATTCGGTTTGCAGATGTTACAACAATTGGAAACCACAGAGGAGATGCGAAAGCATTAACTGCAGCAATTGACTGGGTTTCAAAGAATGCATCTAAGTACAGCATTGACGCTCTATCAATTAGTCAGTCAGGTGTGTCAACAGATTTAAAAACAAAGCAAAGAGTTTTACATCCTGCATGCACAGACTCAACAACCATCAGTGCGGTAGCACAACTTAAAACAATTAATGTGCCTACTTTTGCTGCAACTGGTAATGATCGTTTAACTAATCTTGTTGGATTCCCAGCCTGTATCCCTGATGTTATTGGCGTAGGAGCAATGGGTTCTCCGACACAGTTTGAGAAGGCAACAAATACTGGTCCTGGACTTGATATGGTTGCTCTTGGAAGTGTTGCAATCACCAAGTACAATGGATCGCCTACAAGCATCTCTGGAAGTTCTGGAGCAACTGTTGTTACAGCAGCATCATATGTTCGTAATAGCACAGGACAAAACTTTGTAGACTATATTAATGGTTTAGTAAAGGTTGTCTTGTCGGGAGTTTCATACCCTTACGCATCTAAGTAATAACAAGATCCTGGACATGATCTGAAACTGTCCCTATTGCCCTATAACTCAGTTGGTAGAGTGCCGAACTGTTAATTCGGATGTCCCTGGATCGAGGCCAGGTGGGGCAGCGTGATATAATTATAGAAAGATTCCTAAAGGAGGATATCATGGCAGTAAAAGGTAGTTTAGAAGCAATTATTGAGGTTGCAAAAGCAGAAGTAGGAACAGTTGAAGGTCCAAAGGACAACGAAACAAAGTATGGAAAGTGGACTGGTATGAACTTCCAGCCATGGTGCCAGTCATTTGTTTCTTGGTGTGCATTCACATCTGGTTTGAATCCAAAGAAGTATCCAAAGTCTGCATCAACAGTAGCAGCATCAGACTGGTTTAAGAAAAATGAGCGTTGGTCAGATGCTCGTAATGATGATCCAATGCCAGGAGACTGGATCTATTTTGATTTCCCAGAGGATGGTGTAAATCGTATTTCACATGTTGGTATTTGCATTAAGAATAATGGTGATGGAACTATCCAGGTTATTGAAGGAAATACTTCAGGAACTGCAAAGGGAGATCAACGCAATGGTGGAATGTGTGTAGAGAAGACTCGTGCATATGTAAAGAACAACAAGAAAAAGTTAATCAATGGCGTAGTTGGTTGGGGTCGCCCAGTATATGTTGGAGAAGAAGATGTTCCTCTACTAAATAAATTGTTAGAAACAAAGTCAAAACCAGCAAAGATTACATCTGCAGACGCTGCAAGAAAGTCTGCAAAGCCAGTTAAAAAGAAATCTTCTGGTGGCGGAGGAAAAGGAACGGTAGCACTATAATGGAGTCAAGAAAGAAGTCATTGTTAAAGACTATCAGTTGGCCGTTTGTACACTTTACGTTTGTCTCTGGAATAATTTACTTTGTTCTTAAGTATTTTACTGGCGAGGCAGAGTGGGAGTATGTTGGTTTGTATGGGCTAATGTATCTTACACTAGAAATGACCTTCTTTTTTCTTCATGAAAGAGTTTGGGCAAAATTTGGCAAGGGAGTTAAATAATGCGTATTAGAATAATAAAGACTGTTGTAAAACTTCTTGGCTATGAGTGGTCTGGAGATGAACTAAAACTGCCAGTTTGGTATGTTAAAGAAAAGAAAAAGAAGTAATGGCCATATACGAATATCATTGTGGACAGTGCGTAGATAATTTTATAAAAGAAAGACCAATTGCATCGAACGATCCAGGATATAAGTGTGATACTTGCAATTCTGATCTAACTCGTGTATACTCTAATGTAGGAGCAGTATTTAACGGTAGTGGATTTTATTCCACTGATAACAGAAAGCGGTAGTATAATGTTTACAATGATCAAAGATGAAGTTAAGCAAGAGTGGCAACTATCCCCAAAAGATCGTTGTGATAGGTGTAACGCTGAGGCATTAGTAAGGGTTACTGGGCTCAGTGGAGAACTTCTGTTTTGTGGTCATCACTACAATAAGGTTATGGACAACCCTGAAGGATATAAAAAGATGATTTCTTTTGCAATAACTGTGCTTGATGAAAGACACAAATTAATTGAGAACAAAGCAAAGGAAGCGCCACACGCATGATTATTCAGATTATTGGTCTTCCTGGTTCTGGTAAGACAGAACTTGCAAAGGCCCTAAAAGAACGAATTAACGCTATCCATCTTAATGCAGACGAAGTTCGTGCAACTGTAAATTCAGACCTTGGCTTCACCTCTGAAGATCGAATTGAGCAAGCAAGGCGCATGGGAGAGATGGCAAGGCTTATTGCAAAGCAGGGTGTTGCTCCAGTCATTGTTGACTTCGTGTGTCCAACTGATCTTACTCGTGCAGCATTTGGTAGACCAGATATTTTGATCTTTATGGATACAATTCAAGAAGGACGTTTTGAAGATACTAACAAGATGTTTGAAAAACCAACTGAATATGATATAGCGTACGAGGGTCATGTTTTAGATCCAAATGAAAAGGCCACAGATATTATTCAGGCATGCGGACTTCACGATTGGTCTGCACCTACAACACTTATGCTGGGTAGGTACCAGCCTTGGCATGAAGGCCACCACGCCCTTTACAAAGAAGCGGGGAAGAGAACAGATCAAGTCCTATTGGGAGTCCGTAATACCTACAACACAAGCGAAAAAGATCCACTTAAGTTTGATCAGGTAAAAGAATATATTGCCAAGGATGATTTCATGGATGGTGCATTAGTATTAAGACTACCTAACATTACCAACATTGTGTATGGTCGTGATGTAGGGTATAAGATTGAACAGGTAGATTTGGGGGCAGACATTCATGCTATATCGGCTACGCAAAAGCGTAAAGAAATGGGTATCTAAAATTTATAAAAAAATGAATAAATCAGTTAATGATTATGAGTGGCCAGCATGACTGTAACTAAGGCAAGATCTGCTTTAAAAGCATTAACTTGGCGCATAATTGGAACACTAGACACCTTTTTATTGTCTTGGTTTATAACCAAACAAGCAGTAACTGCTGGTGCAATTGCAAGCCTTGAGGTATTAACTAAAACAATCCTTTATTACTTCCATGAGCGTGGTTGGAATAAAGTTAAATGGGGGAGAAAATAATGTATGAATACTATGTAAGAAAAGTAGAGAATGTTGTAGATGGAGATACCATTGATGTTCTTATTGATTTAGGGTTTGATATTCTTTTTGCATCTCGTGTTAGACTGGCTGGTATTGATACACCTGAGTCTCGCACAAAGGATCTTAAAGAAAAGGCTCTTGGCCTTGAGTCCAAGGAATACCTAAAGAAGGCTCTTAAGGATGCTAAGTCTGTTGTTATTAAGACTGAGAAGATGAACTCATCTGAAAAGTATGGTCGCATCCTGGGCTGGATTTATGTCAATGGAGACACGGTATCTCTTAATGACATGATGATTAATGATGGCTATGCTTGGGGATATATGGGAGATACAAAAGTTAAAGACTTTGATGCACTTGCAAACGCAAGAAAGAAGTCTGGCAAGTAATATGGGGCTTCAGGAAGAGGCTATGCTGGAGCATCTTATGCTTCAAGGGGCTGTAGAATTTCAAGGTATTGATGATGTAACTGGTGAGATGATGTACAGCATCACAGAAAAGATGAAAGAAGTTAGCCCAGATATATATAATGAGTTAAAAGATCAATACGAGCATCACATGTTTCAACTAATAGATCAAGGTCCAACAAGAATGACTTGGAGACTACGTGCATGAATTTTAAAGACGAGGATGATGCGATTGATCAACTTATCTTGTCTGGGGCACTTGAGGTTGCTGGACTAGATATTACAACTGGAGAACCAATATATAATTTTACAGAAAAATTAATTGAGGTTAGCCCAGAACTTTATAAAGAGGTTTCCATATATTTTTCTCGTGAAACAATGTCTTTATGGAGTGATGGATTTTTAAACATGGATATAACTCAAAAAAATCCTATGGTAACTCTTACAGAAAAAGCCTTAGATGAATCAGAGATTAAAAAATTAAGCAAAGATAAACAGCATACCCTAAAAGAAATTATTAGAGTAATCACCTTAGATAGGTAGTATAATTGTTTTGGAGACACTATGGAATACTTTTTAGGATCTGCTATCACTATGTTAGCCATGTTTATTACAACAAGGCTTATATCTTCACGCAATGTTAATGTTAAAGAAAATAACTTTAGATACAGCCAAAGCCATATTCACACATTAATTATGCCATTAATACCAGAATTAAAAAATTATAAAAAGAAGATAATTACTCAGTCTAGTAAGCATGAAGAAAGAACCAACGTAAGGGTAGTCATTGTTGATAATAAAGCATACTTTGTTAAAGAAGGTATTTTTTATTGTGCAGATATGGATGGCCAGTACATTGATAGCACAAGTACAACTGTAGTTGACACGATAGGTATGGATAAGGTACAATTAGATAAGATGCTTTTTATAATGGATCAACTTAGAGATGGGAAGAAAAATGATAGTGGGGATTCAAGGAACTAGTAGTTTTAGTGACTACCAGGTTTTTCTTAGAGCCATGGCAGTTACAATGTCTTCTTTAAAAGAAGAAGATCCATATTTTTATATTTATTCGGCAGGCCCTGCAAACATTAATTCAATGGCTATGGAGTTTGCAAACCTATCTGAGCGTGGGCTAAAGGCTCGTGGAAAGAGCATTAAATATAAGCCTGTTGCTCCTTCATGGATTACAGAAAATATTACAGATATAAATTACTTTGCTTTTTTAAGCAAAGAAAGAGAACAGGTTTCAAAACTTGTTGACGATGCAAGAAACAACAATGTCGAATACGGCATTTTCAGATACTAACAGAAAGAATAATAATGCAAATCAAATCATTAGAACAAATGGAAAAAATTGTAAGTTCAAACAAGTCTTTGCTTTGGGATGGATGGACTGTGGTCAACTCTTATCCTTCTGAGAAGGGTAGAACATCGCAACAGGGCGCATTTGTTGATAACAAGTGGCACCTGCAGCGTCGTTTTGTACCTTCTAAGAATGGATGGGATATACCAGATAAGTTTGTGAGTTAACATGCCAAAACATGAATGGAAAGATGATGCTTTATGTTTGGATTATGATACCAACCTGTTCTTTGAAAAGTATGAAGAAGACGAAGTGTTACGTCCTGCAATAGACAAACTATGCTCTATGTGTCCAGTATCAAAAATGTGTTTTGCTGTTGGAGTTTCTCAAAAAGAGTGGGGAGTTTGGGGAGGGGTCTACCTTGAAGCAGGACAACTTTCTAAAGAATTTTCTAAACATAAGTCTAAGTCAGACTGGGCAAACACATGGCAAAGATTAACGGTGGATCAATAATATGTACACAGACTCAATGAGAAGGGCCTTTCATTCACTAAAAGGACCAGACGGATTTCAACTTCAAATCGTTGACCATGATAACTTTTTAACAGTTAAAGCAAGTGAAAAACAGTTCATGAGTCTTTCTGGAGAAGAAAGAAAACAAGCAGTTGAATATATGATCCGTACAAAAAAAGCACTTGAAGAAAATGGAGCAATCGTTTTATTGGTAAGAGAAGGTGGGAAAGAACTATGATAGAACTTATATCTTTTATAATATTTTTGCTTTTGTTTTTTGCTTTGGTCTATAAAAATATTAAAACTAACCTTAAACTTTTGTCTGTCTCTCAAGCACTATTGCAGGCCAACATAGACAAAACAGTATTGGCTGAGAAACTATTTGAATCTTCTACACGAGAACTATTAAAGAAAGAAACAAACTCAGATGCATTTTTAAAATTTGTTTCAGATTCTAGGGATTGGGCTTATCAATATATAGATGATGTTCAGTCATCATTAAACAAGTTTATTACTGATATTGAGCCTGAAATTGCATATTTTGATGAGTATGGGATAGCGAGTTCCGCATATCCACACTACCATTCAATGAAAAAAATTTCTGGGGCGTACAAAGAACTAAAGAAACTTCTCCCAGAAGACTATGATAGAATAGAGTAATGATAGTATTAAAACACACAAAGAACCTTAACCTATTTATATGTGAGGAAGAGTTGTGTGAAGAAGAAAGCACACAGGTTTGGGCTACTGCTGAAAGCAGGGTTGTAGACTTGTGTGATTTGCACTACAGTAAGGCAAAAGAATGAAGTTTTATTATTTTGGCGGAGTTTTTAACGATATAAACAGTTTAGAAACACCATCTGTTTTAGAAAAACATAATTTTTCTGGAGTTTTGTTCACGTATGATGCAACACAAGGAGACATGTTTGTAAGGACTGCAAGAGATATTAACCCAAAAGAAAAAATTAAATACCTGATTGCAATTAGACCACACACAATATCTCCACAATACCTTTACGCAATACATAAATCTATAAATGAGATAAATAGAGGCAGACTTCAATTAAATATTATTTCTGGATACATAAAGGACCATGAAAAAGATGTTGGAGGTATAGTTGGTAACATAAATGATTTGTCAAGTTCTGTTGAAAGATCTAACTATACAATTGAGTTTATAAAAACATTAAACGAACTATCAAGAAGTAAGACAGACCAGTTAGATGTTTATGTATCAACCACAAATAGTTATGTTTTTACTGAATCAAAAAAGCAAGGAAACAAAGTAATAATCCCGTACCATATATATCGGCGTGGGTTCTGGTCAGACGTTCTAAAGGACACCTCTCTGATGATTGATTTAGAAAAAGACGGCATGGAAATAATGATATCCATGACACCAATAATTAGAGAAAGTAAAGAAGAACTAAATTTATTAACAAACCATGCTTTAAAGCCAATATGGAAAAAGGGTGAAGTGTCTCACGTTGTAAGTGATGTTGAGTACTTTACTCCTAAAAGTTTTTCCGAGTTTGTAGAAACCCTTGAAGAAGATGGAATAACTCATCTAATGGTAAACGCAATACCAAGAGAAGAAAAAGACATCATTATTCCATTTATAAAAAGTTTTGTTGAATCAAAAAATCAAGAATTTGTTGGTAATCAAACTGACAAAGAAATAAATATCCTAGGAGGAAAAAAATGAACGAACAAATCAAAGCAGCACTAGCGTCATACGGAAGATCAGTTCTTGGAGCAGCAACAGCAATGTATGCTTCTGGCGTAACTGACCCACAGACACTAGCATACTCACTACTTGGAGCATTGGTTCCCGTAGTGTTGAGAGCAGCAAACCCATCAGACACGGCATTTGGAAAGATGCCTTCAGTAGATGAGGTAGACAAGGCAGTTAGATCTGCTAAGATAGTAAAGAAGGCTCCTGCAAAGAAGAAAGCAGTAGCAAAAAAGTAATAACTAGATTAGCAGGCTAGGGTAGTTGACTAGCCTGTTTTTCTATGCTATAATATTTGTACCTGCCCAAATGGGGGGTAAATTAACTTATTCGCTTGAAAGGGGAATAACATGGTAACAAAACTTGCTATGGATCTATTTAATGATCCATTTTTTATTGGCTTTGGAAAAGATATCCAAAGAATGAAAGATAACACAGAAATCTTTTCAACAAATTATCCGCCACATAATCTAATCAAAATCAACGAAGATAACTACATGATTGAACTTGCAGTCGCAGGATTTGCAAAAGAAGAAATCGATGTGAGTGTGCATGGAAATCAACTGGATATTCATGGGCTAAAGATTGATGAAGAAGAAACTTCGTTTGTTCACAAGGGAATTGCTTCTAGAAATTTTAGAAAGTTTTTTGCTCTTGGAGAGTACATGGAAGTTGTTGGTGCATCACTTCAGGATGGGCTACTCAAGGTAAAAATTGAGAGAATTGTGCCTGAAGATAAAAAGCCTAAAACTATTGAAATTCAGTAGTATAATGGATAACATTCCGCTCTAAGACTTTAAAAGGTTTTACAACGGATGCTCCTTCGAGTGGAGAGTTGGCAGGAGTTGAATCTTCGTGGCTGATAGACCTGAGCAGTCGTCTATAAACTGCTCATTTCCTATGCTACAATATAATTGTCCCACACAGGACCTTAGTGATGGATTAGTTACCCATTGGATAGAGACCGTGGCGCAAGTCAGGTGAATTGCCTGTGTGGGACCTAACATTTGGCGGTATAATGATATCAATGACTGACAAAGAGTTGGACCATTACAATAAGCAGCAGTTAAAGAAGAGGCTTGCTGAAATAAAGGAGTCTGCTGGATGCTTTGACTGTGGAGTATCTAATCATATAGTCTTAGATTTTGATCACTTACGAGATAAAAAATATAATATATCAAGAATGGTACACGATGGTTTCTCCTGGAAGGCCATTAAGAGGGAGATAGAGAAGTGCCAGGTAGTATGTGCCAACTGTCATAGAATAAGGACTCACAACAGGTTTATGGGCCTTATAGCGTGATATAATAGAAGTATGTTGGATATTAAAGAAGGCGACTTTGTAATGGGAAACACCAAAGAAGGTGTTGTGCATGGCATGGTTGAACATATAATGATAGAGGGTGGAACCCTTGGAACACCAGGATCAGAATATGCCCTTGAATCTATGATTCCAGATAATCCAGCGATGTCTGTTCGTATTTATGAAGAAGAAGATGGCGAATGGGAAGCAACTGCTTATAGTATTGGCATGATGTACTTAGATGCTAAGAAACTTGAAAGATTAGATGGACACGAAATGGATTCAGAAAAAGAGATGGCAATGTATGATTCACAAATTGGAAAGTCAGAGTGTTGTCCAGAAGATATATCAAAGCAAGCGCCTTGCTGGGATGGATATGTACAGCGTGGCATGAAGCCAGGAGAAGGTGGAGCAATGGTTCCCAACTGTGTTCCTGCTGCAAAAGCAGATGAACTATGGGAAGATGACGACACAGTTGAATATGATACAGATTCAGTATCAAAGGCTGAAGGATACTCACCACCAGCAGGAGCAAGATCTGCTGCTCGCAGAGCAATTAAATTTAAAGAAGATGGTAAGGCAACTGGTGCAGGAACAGCGGTAGGCTGGACTCGTGCAGGGCAGTTAGCAAGAGGAGAAACACTATCTCTCAGTACAGTTAAGAGAATGTTCTCATACTTCTCACGACATGAAGTAGATAAGAAAGGAAAAGACTGGGGCAATACAGCAAACCCATCTAATGGCTATATTATGTGGCTTGCATGGGGTGGAGATGCAGGTTTCTCTTGGTCAAGAAGAATTGTTGAGTCTGAAAAAAATAAAGCGCTGTTTGCTGACTTTGGAAAAGACTACACAAGATCAACCACTAACATATTCAGAACGGAATAACAATGCCAAAGAAAAAAGCATCAGCGTTTAATCCTATTCAGATTAAAGATGGATGGATTGTAAGACTATATAAAGATGGTCGCATTAAATCAAAGATAGCCCCATACGAAGTAAAGCATAAGGCAAAGTAAATGAAAGAGTTTGTGCATTTTACAGCAGACTGGTGCAACCCTTGCAAGCAGATGAAGCCAGTAATCGATAAGTTTATTTCAGAAAACCCAGACATAGAATACATAGTTGTAGATGTAGATAGTCAGTCTGATTTGGTAAAAAGATATGAAATACAAACAGTTCCTACTTTTATCTCTAAGATTGATGGAAAGATTCATGATAGAATAAGTGGAATTGCGTCAGAGTTTAAAATAAAATCAATGTTTGGGTAGTTTTAAGTCATACCCAGGACTGTTTATTACTTACGCTTTACGAAATCAAACATCTTTTCTCTTGCATTACTTGCAGCCTGCTTAAATCCATAGGCGTATGAGCCAATCATTAAGCCAATAATTGCTGTTGAATGTAATAGATAGAATATTGCACTTCTCATATTAATTACCTCTTCCTGTGAATAGATCTGCATTCATTACCTTTGTCCATGCTGATACAAAGTCCTTAACAAACTTTTCCTTAGCATCGTCTGCTGCATACACTTCAGCAATTGCTCTAAGTTCTGAGTTAGAAGCAAGGATAAGGTCTACACGAGGCACCCCAACTGCTTCTTCAGCATTCACATAAGATAATAGTTTAACTAAATAACTATTGTCTAACTTGTTATCACTTAGCATTCTCATACCAGATAGCAGAAGAACCATCTCTACTGGGGTTAGACCAAGCAGGTTTGCCTTTTCTACAAGCAGTACTTCTTCTGGTCTGGTAATCTCTGGATGAATATAGTTGCGGAATGCATCAAACTTTGGTTCAAGAACTGCAAATGACTCAACATCTGTTTGTTCTTGTGTAGCATCTCCACGACCAAATCTGACGCTTGGCTCAACTCCAACCCCAGCATTAACTCCAGCAGTCTGAACTCCAACCATACCAGCAAAGACAATGAGGTCTGCAAGAGAGACATCAAACTCTTTCTTTATGTTTTCTAATACAGTCACTACTCTGTTGATAGCATCGTAATCATTAACTGACCAGGTATTTTGAGGAGCAAGTACAATACGAGCACCATTAGCACCACCACGCTTATCTGTCTTACGGAATGTTGAAGCAGATGCCCAAGCAGTAGTTGTTAGATCAGATACGGACAAACCAGAAGAAATGATTCTTTCTTTAATTGCATCTACATCTTCTTGTGTAAGGCTATCTCTTGTTGCAGATCCAACAGGATCTTGCCAAATCAACTCCTCAGAAGGAACTTCCTTACCAAGGTAGCGAGCAATAGGACCCATGTCTCTGTGTGTCAACTTAAACCATGCACGAGCAAATGCATCTGAGAAAGCATCAAAGTCTTCAAGGAATCGTCTTGAAATCTTTTCGTACTCTGGATCAAACTTCAATGCAAGGTCTGCAGTTGTCATAACTGGAGCATGAGTCTTACCCTCAACATGTGCATCTGGAACCAACAGTGCTGCTGCTTCATCAGTAGGAATCCACTGTGTTGCACCAGCAGGTGACTTTGTTTGCTTCCACTCATACTTAAATAGCAACTTAAGGTATGAGTTGTCCCACTTCGTAGGAGTTGCAGTCCAAGCACCTTCAATACCACTTGTGATTGTATCTTCTGCATTGCCCTTGCCAAATGAGTTCTTCCATCCAAGACCTAACTCCTCAATGGGTGCAGCCTCTGGATTTGGGCCAACATGTGAGGGATCTCCTGCACCATGTGCCTTACCGAATGCGTGACCCCCAGCAATGAGTGCAACAGTTTCTTCATCGTTCATTGCCATTCTTGCAAATGTCTCACGAATGTCCCTTGCAGAAAGAACTGGATCTGGATTACCATTAGGTCCTTCTGGGTTTACATAGATCAATCCCATCTGCACCGCAGCAAGTGGGTTCTCTAATTCACGATCTCCGCTGTAACGATTGTCTGCAAGCCATTCCTTTTCTGTACCCCAGTATGTATCGTCAGATTCCCAAACATCTGCACGACCACCAGCAAAGCCAAATGTCTTAAAGCCCATGTTCTCAAGTGCAACATTGCCTGCAAGAATCATTAGGTCTGCCCATGAAATTTTCTTTCCGTACTTCTGCTTAATCGGCCACAGCAAACGACGGGCCTTATCAAGGTTGCCGTTATCTGGCCATGAGTTCTGTGGAGCAAAGCGATGTAGTCCTTCTCCTGCACCACCACGACCATCTGTTGTTCTGTATGTTCCTGCTGAGTGCCATGCCATACGGATAAAGAAAGGTCCATAGTTACCATAGTCTGCAGGCCACCAATCTTGCGAGGTAGTTAGAAGTGTATCAATATCCTTCTTAACAGCATCAAGATCTAAACTATTAAACTCAGTAGCATAGTCAAAGCCTTCTGACATTGGGTCAGACTTTTCTGAATGCTTTCGTAATGGTGATAGGTCTAATTGGTTAGGCCACCAGTCTTTATTTGTTCTGGCTTCAGTTGTATAGGTTTGTCCAGTGTAAGGACACTTTGCTTCGCTCATGAGTTTTCTCTTTCTGTTTGTTATGTACTACAAAAGTTGGGGGGTGTGGTGTTGCAACGTAGGCTATACAAGTTTCCCGACAAATATAGGCTAACCACACCCTTAATACTATTATAGCATCCTACCTGCATATTGTAAAGTTATACTCTTTTTCCCACTTAATAATGTCAATCTCGTCATTTAGCAGTGGCTGTCCTTTAATGTTTAAACTAGTATTGAGCAGTACTGGGACACCAGTTTGAAGATAGAACTTATTGATAGCCCTATATAATCCTGGATGCTGATCTCTTGTTACTGTCTGAACTCTTGATGTGCCATCTGCATGCACTACAGAAGGTATTTTTTCTGGCTTTAAGCACTTAACTGTGTATTGCATGTAAGGGCTTTGGAAGTCCATATCAAACCATTTAGAGGCATGATCTGCCAATACTACTGGGGCAAATGGTCTAAACAATTCCCTTTGTTTAATTAAATTAACTTTGTCTTTTATTAATGGATCTCTTGGGTCAGCAAGGATACTTCTATTACCAAGGGCTCTTGGACCATATTCTGCTCTGCCTGTTGCGACTGCTACGATTCCATCTTTTAAGATACCGTCCACAATTTGCTGGACAGGATACTCTCCTCCAAGATCATAACCAAGGTACGGAGTCTTCCAGTCAAGATGTTTTCCGTATAAGGCTGCTGCTGCACCCAAAGAACTGCCAGCATCTCCAGGGTTAGGCATGATCCATATCATATCAAATATATTCCATAGCAGTGTGTTTGCTGATGAGTTAAGGGCACAACCACCCATAAATACCAAATTCTTTTTACCAGTAATGGAATAGGCCATATGCATAAAATCATTTAGTCTTTGCTGATATACAACTTGAACTGCTGCAGCAATGTCAAATCTATCTTGCTCAGTTATAGGCATCCCCCAGTCATTAATTCCTTTATGAAAGTTATATTTTTGTTTTGAATAGGATGGGAAATAGTCATCTACTTCTTTGTAATATCTTTTCCAGTCTCCATAAGCAGCCATACCCATCATAATATACTCTTCTTGGTTCGGCCTTAGTCCAATCAGTTGGGTAAAAGCAGAATAGAATAAACCAAAACTAACTGGATAGTTTTTCTTATATTTTAGTCTAATGTTTTTATCTTCTCCAACCCAAATTGTCGAGGTATTGAATTCTCCTATAGAATCAAGTACAACAATAACAGCATCGTTAAAAGCACTTGTGTAATACCCTGCTGCTGCATGAGAATAGTGATGGCCAAAGTTTGTCCTTGGTAAGTCTGCAAGTTCAGTAGACTCAAACCAAGGCTTTTTTCCACCAAAACCACCCTTAGTCTTTACTCTAAGTTTCTTAAGTAAAGGCTTTTCATAGTATGCAATTTGATCTGGATACCCATATTGCAATGCATTTTTAATTAATTTTTTATTGGTAAACCAATCATTTTTTTGTTTGCTATATCTTTCTGCATGTCCAGCAAAAAGTATTTTTCCATCTTCAATTAAAGAAACGGATGCATCATGAGTAGTTTCATTAACTCCTAAAATTATCATTGGTTTAGCCCTTTAAAAAAAGATTCTGCAATATGTATTTGTCTATGAACACCAGAGTGTGCATATTCTTCACCATCTTCTATATCTTGTCCAATATCAAAGTATTGTAAAAACATATGCCTGTAACCAGAATGACAGGTTTTGTCCAATAGTGTTCCCATGTTAAAATCATTGCTATCATAAAAATTACTAAACTGTGTTTCTGTTTTATTTAAAACATTCCTAAAGTTTATGTCCCAAGAAGACCAAACAAAGTTAATACCGTTTGAGTTGCAGTATTGTTCCAACATATGTATCAACTTTATAGAAAAAAACAAAGGAGTTTCCATAGGAAGAATATCTCTATAATCATACGGAATTTTTAAATATTTTTTCCTATCAGATATTTTTGTATTTGTTTTGTTTTGTAGGTGAACATCGCTTATTGGGTTATTTATAGTTTGATTGCCTACAGTAATTAGGTTTTTTTTAACTGGAACCTGCATTCTAAAAGGGTCTGGGAAAAAACAAACTAAGGTATTTGGATTTCCAAAAGTTTTAAAATATGCAAAAATTTGAAAAACTAACTCCTGTATAGACATTCCAGGCTTAGAAATGTTGTGTACCTTTTTGTTGGCTAAAACTTCTAAAAATTTTGGCCATGTCCCATTTACAGGAATCCCAAGACCATAAGTATTTGAGCATCCAGCGGCCAGTATATCGGCCACCTCTACCCAATTCTCGTCCCTGTATCCAAAGTTGTTGTGTGAGTACTCTGTTGACTTATCCACAATAGAACCATTTTTTCTTTTATGCCCTAAAGTAGAGGTATCCTTGTTTTTTTGTCCAAGATTATTGTTAAGATAATTTTCTATATAAAATTTTGAACCTTCTGGGTAGTCTTCATGGCACCCTGATAAGGTAGTCATAGAAATTAAAGGATCCATCAATATATGTACCTTTCTTTTTCCTTTTTATTTTTTTTAAATATTTTTTTTATTTTAAAGTAAATTAGATAAAGGTTATATTTAATTCTCATACTTTTATTATAGCACCCCTGGCAGGAATCGAACCTGCGACAAACGGATTAGAAGTCCGCTACTCTTCCGCTGAGTTACAGAGGTCTGGTACATCTGGAAGGACTTGAACCTTCGGCTCTCCGCATATAAGGCGGGTACTCTAACCAACTGAGTTACAGATGTGTAGTACACCAGGTAGGACTTGAACCTACGAATAGCCGAATTATGAGTTCGGTGCCTTAACCAACTTGGCTACTGGTGCTAGTCCTTATTTAATTAATAAACCAAAGAATGTTCCAATCAAAAAGCAAAGAATACCAACTGTCCAGTGGTAATATGTTTTCATATACTCTTTAATAATAACATGCTTAACTTCGTCTGGAATTTTTTTTATTTTATCGTAATCAACCATATATTAAGTATACACTAAAACATTTTATAGGTCAACTCCCACTTATTCTATCAGATCTCTGTAACCCCAAATTCCAAAAAAACTGCGATCTTGTGAGTTAAATCCCCCAGTTACTGCGTGTGCTAACTTAAAAGCATCCATTAAAACAAGATCTCCTTGCTTCCATTTTTGAACAATTCTAATGTCTTCGTTGTTTCTTATTATATTTTTTATTTCTGTTTGTATTATTTTAAATTTTTCATAATCTGTGTCAGTTGGAATACCATTATTAACAGAGTGTATCTTTACATGTTTATCGTGCAATGGCAACCTTATCACTGATTTTTTTGTAGCCCAATGTTCAAGTACTGGAGAATACAAAGAACTTTTTGAAAATTTATTAAAACTATCTATTCCTTCAGTATCTAAAACACAAGAGTTCAAGAATTCCTGCATATCCTTTTTAAGCATTTGATATACTGAAGAGGTATCAACAAAATATGTTTTTCCACATTCTGAAGAACAAGAAAAATTAAACATGTTCCATGTTCCAGCAATAATTGGATTGCTATAGGCAAAGTGTTCTACGTGCCAATTTAGCATTATTTCGTCAGGACCAACAACTCCAACAGCGGGATTGTTTTTATGACTTTCTTCATAATATCCTTTGTGAGCCGTATTCCAATTAAAGTGTTCTCCTAATAACAGGTGAAACTCTCGCTGCTCTTCTAATGACAAGTTGGCATTTCTAAAAACAATTACAGAATCATTTAAAAATTTTTCTTTATAGAAATCAATATTATTGATAACTTCTTTTGTTCCAGGATACTCTATAGGTATTAAATTAATCATTTTTTCCTATTAAAGACAAGGTAGATCTTAAAATTTCTTCTCTTAGTCTTATTTGTTGTTTTTCAAATTTAGAAAGACAGGGCTTGTTCTGTATTCTTTTTTTATTTTTTGTTGCTCTTTTAATTTTTTGTTTAGATACGTTGTTATTTGTTTTTTTCATATGCTAATCATACCATTCTGCCTCTTGTCTTTTAATTTTTATTACCATCCCAGGTTCCTATTTTTTTTGTAGGAATGCTGTGGTCTTGCCATAATTTTATAACATTTGGATTATCATCAACGGCATAGGTAACATACCAGAGTTTGCTTATATTATCAAGTATATCTTTTTTTACTTCATAGTCTGGCCTATTATCATCATCCGCCCTCATGAACAAGCCATGAGACCTTATATTGTTTTTAGCAAGCCACATAGAGGTTAGGCCACGATACTTTTCTTTTCTCGATGTAACAACTAAAATAGAGTGCCCATCACTAACAGAATTATTAAGCATTTGCACTACCTCAAAATTTGGCAGGGCATCTATAGAAGCACCATGAAAGGCATCGTAATCCCTATTAGAACCACGAACAAAGTGAAGGTATGGATCTACATTGGCTAGTGTTCCGTCTACATCGTAGATGTGTGCTGTAGGCTTAATTTTGATCAACCTTATAGGTCATGATAAAGTAGCATAATGCATATCCTGCAATAAATGCTGGAACTAATAGAAACAAACTAATCATTCAAAGTCCACCTGTGTTTCAAAATATTTACTCATGTAGTTATCCTCTCCCCTTGCTACTTTTGCAGCAAGCATACGCATACCCAATGCATTTAGTTGTGCATTATCTTCGCCAAGGGATATGCTTTCTATCTCTCGTGCAATTTCTTCTCTTAACATCATCTCTTCTACTCCCATATACTAAGTATACACGATTTAGGGCTCAATGTCAAAAGATTCTGATGATATAATAACTATATGAATGTAGTAAAAGTTGAGAATATTTTCTTAAATTCAGAATTAGATATTTTTAATAATATAGTTAAAAATCAACCCCTTGTCAATGATGAAAGTGTAAATAATTTTTTAGGTAGATTTGAAATAAGAGAAGGGTTTATTCCAATGCCAGAAAATATTACTGAAAAGTTGCTAATCCTTGCCAGGAATTTTTTTGATTGTCCATACTCTATTTCTAGTGTTGTTTATGTAGAATATAGCAATGTTTATGGAAAACCATTGCTGCCTCCACACTTCGATGAAGATCAAAATGATTTAATAATTAATTATCAACTATCATCAAATACTTCTTGGCAAGTTGGGGTAGGTACTAGCCTTTACTCTTTACAGGATAACTGTGCACTACTCTTTAATCCAAACACCAATATACACTGGCGACCACAAAAAACATTTAATGATGGAGAGTATGTAAAAATGATATTTTTTAGATTTTGTAAAAATGGTATGAGATCTCAATATCCAATTCTTTCAGACAAAAATAAAAATGAGTTGTTTGGAGAAATATATGACATCATGGGTACTCCACGTCCATAAAATAATGTAGCCCCACAGGGACTTGAACCCTGTTCACCAAGATGAAAGCCTGGTATCCTAACCCATGGACGATGGGGCCAAATCTACAAAAAAATATGTTTGTTGTTTTTTACAAAATCAATTATTCTTTTTCTTTCTTCAATTATACCATAGTCATAAAACATAACATCATTTATTCCATCATCTTTCATTTTTTTTATTATGTTTATTAAGTTATTTTCAGTTGTCAGCGTTATATCAGGTGTAAAGTTTTTGTTGTTTTTTAATTCTTCAACTTCTTCTTCAGTTTTTCTAATAAATGGACACATAGACAAAACTCTTGGCTTAGACAAATCTTTAAATTTTCCATTTTTAAAATATGATTCCGCTGCTGCAAAGTTGTAATCTCCAAACCTTTCGGTTAAAGAAAATATGCTATCATCTGTTCCAGATATACATATTTTTGTTTTTACATTATTTTGATTACAAATTCTTTTAAAAACAGGAACATACTCTTTTAAGTAATCTCTTCTTTTATCAATTGAAGATGTGTCGGTTATCTCTCCAAATATCCCTCCAGTTAATTTTTCTTTGTCTAATATTTGTCCAGATACAAAGTTAACCCAAACTCTTTCAGGATCTATACTATTTAATGATTTAATTATTGAAACAAGATATTGAGGAGATATGGTATAGGGCCTTATTGCAACAACATATTTTATTTTTTGATCTTTTTTAATTGAATTTGCTATCTTAACAAAGTAGTCTCCTAAATTTACTTCATATGGAAGAAGCATTCCAAAAAAATTAGCATCTTCTAATTCTTTTGATAGCAATAAAAGTTCATTTTCTTTAGGGCGACCAAACCAGTAAAAGTTCATTTATCTAAATCTAACATATAATATGTACCCCATAATCTGTAGGGCTTATTTAAGATCGTCCACATTTTCCCGTGGTATTTATAACGCCAACCATAGTTTTCATCTTCGTCAAGACACATAGCCTTAAACAAGTGATTCCCAGCAAAACCACCACAAATATTTCCAATAATTCTAAGTGGTACTACCCTAGTGCTCTGATGTTTTGTCATCATCTTTTTGCCATACCTTCTTCCCATCTTTATAAACTGGCCAATAGCCCAAGGCTCTCCAGTCCATCTTCGTAATCTTAGGCTCTTTCATCCCTACCCCACAATAAACCATATAATAAGTTTAGCAATGATAACTCCTATTACTAAGCCAACAATAAGATCGTTCACTTGGCACACCAAATTTTATTGTCACTCATAGTTTGATGGGTATCCCAGTAGTTAATGTTTTCTTTATCCATCCCGCAGGTTTTGCAGATCATTGTCTATGCCGTTTCTTATTGCCAAACTTAGACTTGACCTCAGCCTTAGCCTGATTAACTATGGCGTTCGTAATGTCTTCTAAATTAAACTCTTGGTCAAACTCTGCTTCGTTCACTTTGGCTCCTTTATCTCTTGTCTATCTAAACTAAAATAGTTCTCATAGTAACCAA